>Ga0114898_1000044_pt1 | contig 134583 bp, 149 predicted proteins | sample Malvired_Geostar_FD_83496 | JGI IMG/M metagenome (GOLD analysis project Ga0114898, IMG submission 83496) | Marine viral communities from the Global Malaspina Expedition - Malaspina viral metaG DeepMed_Geostar | ecosystem: Environmental > Aquatic > Marine > Oceanic | place: Mediterranean Sea...
GCCAGCGCCACAAGCGAAGTCTTGTCCGACGGCTTCCAGATCACCGGATCGCCGCACACCAGGGCCAAGGCCGCATTCCACGCCCACACGGCGACCGGGAAGTTGAAGGCCGTGATCACGGCCGCCGGCCCCAGCGGCTGCCAGGTCTCGCGCATGTGGTGGCCGGGGCGTTCGCTCGGCATCGTCAGGCCGTAGAGCTGGCGCGACAGACCGACGGCAAAGTCGCAGACGTCGATCATCTCCTGCACCTCACCGGCGCCCTCGGAGGTGACCTTGCCCGCCTCCAGCGTCACCAGCCGCGCCAGATCGTCCTTGGCGGCCCGCAGTTCCTCGCCCAGCAGACGCACCAGCTCGCCCCGGCGCGGCGCGGGCACCCGTCGCCAGGCGGCAAAGGCCTCGGTGGCCGTGGCAATGGCGGCGTCGACCGCGTCCGGCGTGGCCACAGCGAGGGCACCCGCCTTCGACCCGTCCACCGGTGAGCGCGCGGTCAGACCCGTATCAGCCCACCGGGGCTGCACCCCCAGTCGCGTCAGGGTATCCCGCAGGTCGTTCGCCGCCGATGTCATGATGTGCTTCTCCAGCCGTTTGCGCCCCGCTTAGCCCGAATCCCGGCCGCGTTCACCCTTGCTTCACCCCGTTTCCCAACCGGGCGCTAACGCCCGCGCCCCATACTGCAGGTACCGAAGGAGGGTCTGATGGCGCGCGCACAATTCCAGAAGGGTCAAAAGGTCTGGGTCGAGTGCGTCGGCGTCTGGGCGCGCATCGAACAGGTCCAGCCCGTCTGGGCCAAGGGCTTCGACGAACCTGTGCGGGTCACCTATGACGTCGGTCTGGGCCGCGAATTCCTGGCGCAGGAACTGGCGGTCCCGGTCGAGGACCCGGTGGCCGTGTCCGAGGGCGATGCCCGCTGGCGGCTGCTGCGGGCCCGCAACAAATGGCAGACGGCCGACGACTGTCCGCACCATCCCTTTCCCGGCACCTATCCCGTCGTGGTCACCGATCCCCAGGACTGGGGCGGCTGGCGTGTGCCCGGCGCCGAATACGACCGGGATCCCGAGCGGATCGAATATCAGGCCCGGCTGATCGCCGCGTCGCCGCGTCTTCTGGCGCTGGCCCATGCCATGATCGACGCCGTCGCCGATGTGCCCGACGATGCCCCGCCCGAGATGCGCCGTCTGGCCGAGGTCGCCCGCGATCTGGTCGGCGACGTGACCGAGGTCACCACGGCTGCCCCCGTCACGGAACAGGCGACGACCCGGATGTCGAGCCGGTCCGAACCCCTCCCTGATGCCCCCACCGAGTCCCGCGCGCCACACGCGGCCTGACACCGGTATTCGGCACCTCGACACCACAAGCCGACGCAGCCTAGATTCCCGCTTCGACGACAGTTCGGGCCGGGAGAAGACGCTTGCGCGCCACAGAGCGACGCATCAACCCCACGGGGCGCCGCAAGGCCGACCGGGGCCGCGCCTCACCTGCATGGGTGCGGGTGCTGATCCTTGTCGTCGCCCTCGGCGTGGCCAGCTATGTCCTGTTGTTCGGCCGGGAAATGGCCCAGCCCGTCCGTGATTCCGATCAGTTGCGCGACCAGGCCATGGTCGCCGAAGCTGGCCGACTGGCCTCCGATACCCTGCTGCGCATCCGCACCGCCGAACTGGCCCTGGCCGGCGCCAGCGGCGACCTGCCCGCCGGCATGGCCGTGGCCTTCCTCAACGCGGCGGGTCAGATCGAGATTGCGGGCGGCGCTCCGATCGCCGCCTTCCGCCCCCTGCCCGCCCGTGATGCAGCGCCCGTCGCCGACGCGGACGGGCAGGCGCTGCTGATCCGGCGCACCACCGCCGATGGACGCGAGGCCGTGGTCCGCATCCCCCTGCCCCCGGCCGCCGTCGCCCCCGAGAATGGCGTGCTGGCCCTGCGCGTCGGCCGGACGGTGATCGGGGCAGGCGGCCGGTCGGCGGACCAGACCTCGCTCTGGATGGGTCTGAGCGGGGCGGCGCCCGAGGCCGACGGACGCGTTCACGCCGTCTTGCCCGAGACCGGCCCCAGCTTTCGCCGGGTAGCCCTGCCGGTCGGCGATACGGGCCTGCTGGTTGTCGGCGCGCGGCCGGATGCGGTCGGGGCCACCGCCCTGCTCGACGATGCCTGGGTGCTGATGGCGCCGCTGCTGGTCGGGGTCCTGGTGCTGCTGGCGGTGTTGCTGCAACAGGCCCGCTCGGCCCGCGCTGGCCGTGAGTGGGCCGAGACCGAGCGTCGCTTCCGCATCGCGGTCGAGGGGGCCCGTTGCGGCGTCTGGGAATGGGACCTCGAGCGCGAGGAGGTGATCCTGTCCGACTATATGGCCGTGATGATGGGCGTGGAACAGCCGGGGGCGATGCCGGCCGCCGCCTTCATAGAACGGGTACATCCCGACTATCGCGAAGCCCTGATGCACGCCCTGCGCCAGGCCGAGACCTTCGGCGCGTTCGAGGCCAGCTTCCCCGTGCCCGATGCCAACGGTCGTCCGCGCTGGATCGATGCGCGCGGCCAGTCGCGCGGGGCGCGGGGCGACACCGGCTATTCTGTCATCCTCGGTGTGGCGCTGGACATCACAGAGGAGCGGCGCGCCAAGGCCCAGGCCCAGTCCGCCGAAAGCCGCCTGCGCGACGGCATCGAAAGCGTGTCGGATGCCTTTGTCCTGTTCGACCGCCACGACCGGCTGATCCTGTGGAACCAGGCCTTCGTCGACACCTTTGGCTTCGAACCCGGCATGGTCCGCAGGGGCGCGAAGAAGGATGATCTGAATCGCATCGCCGCGCTCGCCATCCGCGCCGAACATCCGGCCGCCGGCGGTCGCAGTGGCGCACGTGAGGTCGAGCTGAACGACGGACGCTGGCTGCAGCTGGTCGAGCGGTTCACGGCCGACCACGGCACGGTCGTCACCGCCGCCGAGATCACCGCCATCAAGCGTCAGGAGGCCGAGCGCCAGCGCGCCGCCGACTCGCTCCGCGCCATGGTCGAAAAGCTGGAAGCCAGCCAGGAAAAGCTCAGCCTGCTGGCCCGCAAGTACGAGGTCGCCATGACCCGGGCCGAAGCCGCCAACCAGGCCAAGTCTGAGTTCCTGGCCAATATGAGCCACGAGCTGCGGACGCCGCTGAACGCCATCAACGGCTTCTCGGAGATCATGACGGCCGAGATGTTCGGCCCGCTGGGCGACCCCCGCTACAAGGGCTATTCGGCCGACATCCTGAAATCCGGCCAGCATCTGCTCAGCCTGATCAACGACATCCTCGACATGGCCAAGATCGAGTCGGGCAAGATGACCCTCTATTACGAGGCCGTCTCGGTGCACGACATCTGCGCGGACGCCGCCCGTCTGATGCGCGGCAAGGTCGAGGAGGCCGGCCTGACCCTGACACTGGACGCGCCCGACACCCTGCCCGAGATGCAGGCCGACCATCGCGGCCTGAAGCAGGTCATGCTGAACCTGATCTCCAATGCCGTGAAGTTCACGCCCGAAGGCGGCCACATCCGGGTCGAGGCCCGTCAGACCGACACCGGCCAGATCCTGATTGCGGTCACCGACACCGGTATCGGCATCGCCGCCGAGGATGTGGCGCGGCTGGCCCGGCCCTTCGAACAGGTCGAGGGCCAGCACTCCAAGACGACCCAGGGCACAGGCCTCGGCCTCGCCCTGACCAAATCCCTGATCGAACTGCACGGCGGCGAACTGTGGATCGACAGCGAACCCGGTCAGGGCACGACGGTCGCCTTCACCCTGCCGCTGGCACCGCCGGCCCAGGCCGAGGGCGAGCGCGAAGCGGCCTGACCCTAGTCGGCGGGCACGGGCGGACGCCGCTCTCCGCGATCTCCCCGGTCCCGACCGCCCCGGCCCCGGGGACCATGGCGCGACAGCAGGGGCGCCACAGCCGCACGTTCCTCAGCCGTCAGGGTCGCCAGCAGGGCCGTCGTGTCGTCCTCGATCCGGGCCCGACCGCGCAGTTCCGCCTCGCGCGAGGTGGCCAGCAGCGTCCGCACCGCCTCCCCGTCGTAGGGTGTTTCCAGCGCCCGGCTGAGCGCGGCCCTGCGCGCGGTGCGCGCCTCCTCGAAATCGGGGCGGGCAGACAGGGCCGACTCGCGCAGCGTGGTCCGGACACGCGCCTGGGTTTCGGGCGACAGAGCCCCCACTGCCTGCCATGGACTGCTGCCGCTGCGACCCGGCCGACGCTGGTCCTCCACCCGGCTCTCGATCCGGTTCAGCGACACGGCCATGGTGGCCACGGCCGCCAGGGCAAACACATTGATCACGGCCAGAACGATCAGGCCGATCTTCATCGCACGCGCGCTCATCCCAGCACCTCCGTATCGTCGATCCCGCTCAGGGTCGCCTGATAGAGCACAGCATCGGCCTGCACATCGGCGGTCAGCCGGTCGCTCAGGGTCACGCCGAACATCACTCCGGCACAGGCCGCCGCCATCAGCCCGGCCCCCGACGCCAGCCGGAACCGATCCAGCCTGAAGCTCGGCAAGCGCAGCTGCCAGCCGCGCGGCGCCGGCGTCAGCGCCGCCTCGGCCCCCTTCAGCGCCCGGGCAAAGGCCGCCGCATCCGGCAGCGGCGCCGCATGGCCCGCCAGACCGACGTCCAGCGCCCGCGCCCCGGCCAGAACGGCCCGGGCCGCCTCGCCGGCCTCATCGACATAGCCCAGCGCCGCCTCACGCTCGGCTTCGGGCCAGCGCGCCGGATCGGCCCCGTAGGCCTCGACGATCGCCTGAAAGCGTTCGGCCTTCATCATCTCTCTCCTTCAGAGGCCGGATTGAGGTCGGACAATGCCGACCGCAACGCCCGCCGTCCTCGCGACAGCAGGCTTTCCAGAGCCTCGACACTCACACCCATGAGCCCGGCGGCCTCGATATTGCCGAGCTCCTGATAATGACACAGCACCACTGCCTCGCGCTGCCGTTCGGGCAGGGCCTGCAGGGCCGCATCGACCCTCAGCCCGACGTCCCGCGCCATCAGGCCGCGGTCCGGGGCCGCCCCGTCGTCCACCTGTTCAGGCACGGCGTCGGTGGCAATCTCGCGCCGTTTCCGCAGCCGGTCGTAGCAGAGGTTCATGGCCACCCGGTGCAGCCAGGTATCGAATTTCGCCTTGCCGGGTGTCCAGCGCGGGGCCTGTTTCCAGGCCCTCAGCAGGGTTTCCTGCGCCACATCCTCGGCCTCGACCGGATCGCCCAGCAGCCGTCCTGCCAGCGCCATCATGCGCGGCAGCTTGACGGACACCAGCGCCTGGATGGCCACCGGGTCGCCCCGGGCCACCCGGGCCACCAGTTCCTGATCGGGGTCGGCGATCACTGGCAAACGGTTGTCCTGTCTCGCAAAAGACTGAGGGCCGTCGATCCCGGATCGCCTCGCCCGACATTCACCCTACTCCGAAGGCGCCGCCGCTTGCGAGCGACGTTCCTGGCGGCGCTCGCGACGGTGCTCACGCATGCCCTGACGGGCGGCCTGACGCTCTTCAGCGGTGACATAGCCGTCGCTGTCCGCATCCAGCCGGGCGAAGCCCTCGGCCATACGGGCTTCGGCCTCGGCGATCACGACCGGACCGCGTTCGCCGCGACCGCCTTCGCCGCCCGCGCGTTGACCCCGGCCCGGGCCGCGCATGCCGCGACGGGGGCCCCGATCGCCGCGCTCGGCGCGACGTTCGCCGCGGGCCTCGCGGGCGGCGTCGTATTCCGCCCGCGTCACGGCGCCGTTGCCGTCCGCATCCAGACGGGCAAAGCGGGTGTCGGCGCGTTCACCCTGGCGGGCTTCGCGGGCGGCGGCCATTTCCTCGGGCGTGACGGTGCCGTCGCCATTGGCGTCGACCGTCGACAGGCGAGAGACCCGCCCGGCCACGAACTCGGCCTGGCTGATACGCCCGTCACCGTCCGCGTCGGCGCGGGCCATGCGGTCCTGTCGGCTCCCGTTCTGGCCGGGATCCTGCGAGGGCGCCTGCTGGGCCACCCCCACGCCGGCGGATACCGCCAGCGCCACAGCGGCCACGCCGCCAATCCAGATAGATGTTCTCATGGGTCTTGCTCCTTGATCGTCAGATCGGACGTCCCCTTGTCCAGTCCGTCTAACGCAGGGGCCCTCAGGATTCCGTCGCGACCGGCGGAAGGATGGTTTCGAACCGCGCCCTTGCTCGTTCACGCAGGCCCGCCAGATGGTCCTTCAGCCCCGCCAGATCGCCCTGCCCGCCCACCTCGGCCAGCCGCGCCTGCAGGCCGGCGGGTTCATCCTCGGGCACCGGCTTCTCATTGAAGGAACAGGCGAAGATCTGGGCGATGCCCTGCTGGGTGCGCCAGGCCTCGGCCAGGTCGGGATCGTCGGTCAGGGCTGCAAGCGTCGATACGGTCAGGGTCTCCCCTGCTGCGGCGCGCAGCAGCTGCCGGTACTGGGCCACGAACTCGGCATCGACCAGCCCGCCCGCGACCCGTTTGAGGTCCCAGAAGCCGCCGGACGGCAGATCGCGCATCATCCGGTCGCGCATAGCCCGCACATCATGGGCCAGCGTCCCGGGCGCACGTCCATGGGACCGGACGACCGCCTCGAGCGCGGTCGCGACGCGCTCGCCAAAGACGGGGTCGCTGGCCCAGACCACCCGCGCTCGGGTCAGGACCATGAACTCCCAGGTGTCGGCCTCGCTGGCATAATAGTCGGTCAGCCGCGCCAGCTTGACCGAAAGCGGCCCCTTGGAGCCCGAGGGTCGGAGCCGCATGTCGACCTCGTAGAGGCCTCCCTGGCTGGTATGGGCCGACAGGGCCGCGATCAGTCGCTGGGTGAAGCGGCCGTACCAGGTCTCGGGCGGCAGGCCCCGTCCCTCGGATACGGCTTCGGCGGGCGCCTCATGCACGGTGATCAGGTCAAGGTCCGAGGCCGCCGTCATCTCGCGCGAGCCGGCCTTGCCCAGCGCCACCACGGCCACCGCGCCGTCGATACGGCCCGACTGGCGCGTCACCTCGGTCAGAGCCGCGTGCGCCAGCGCCTGGATCGAGGCATCGGCCAGCACCGTATAGGCCCGCCCCGCCGCCTCGACATCGGCCCGCCCGGTCAGGGTCTGCAGGCCGATGCGGAACCGCTGGTCCCGGTGCAGACGCCGCACCGCATCCATGGCCGTCTCGAAATCCCCGGCCGCAGCCGCCTCGGCCCGCATCTGGTCGGCGACCCCGGTGTCGGCATCCAGCGGGGTCTGGAAGCGGGTGTCGAGCATACTGTCCAGCGCCGCCGGGTCCCGCCCCAGCGCCCGTGCCAGCCGCGGCGCCCAGGCCATCACCCGCACGACCAGATCGAACAGGGTCGGCTGGTTGAGGAACAGGGCCTGGATCTGCACCCCCGCCGACAGGCCGGAAAAGAAAACCGCAAACCGGCGAAAGGCCTGATCCGGTGCCCCGGTCGCGGCCAGAGCCTCCAGCAGGCGCGGGGCCAGCCGGGTGAACAGCTCCCGCCCCCGCGCGCTGCGGGTCGCGGGGATGCGCCCGTGGTGCCAGCTGCGGATCATGTCCGACACCGGCGCGGGCTCGGCAAAGCCCATCCGCTCCAGCGTCGCCAGGGTCTCGGGATCGTTCTCGACCCCGGTGAAGACCAGACTGCCATAGTCCGACGACAGCGATTCCTCGCCCTCGAACAGGTCGCCGTACAAATGATTGACCTCGGTCAGGAGGGCTTCGACCGAGGCATCGAACGCCGCCAGATCGGCCTCGCCCGACAGGGCCGCGACCGCGCGCCGCTGCATGTCATCGACCGGCAAGGCGTGGGTCTGTTCATCGGCCAGCATCTGCACCCGGTGCTCCAGCCCGCGCAGCCGGACATAGGCCTCGCTCAGGGCCGCGCGCGTCGTCTCCGGCACATGACCCGCGCGGGTCAGGGCCTCCAGCGCCGGCAGGGTGGCCGGCAGCCGCAGCGCCGGGTTCCTCCCGCCCAGGATCAGCTGCTGGGTCTGGGCATAGAATTCGATCTCGCGGATGCCGCCCCGGCCCAGTTTCAGATTGGCCCCGGCCGCCGCCAGCCCCTCGCCGGTCTTGTGCACATGGATCTGCCGCTTGATCGACTGCACATCCAGAATGGCCTGATAGTCGAGGCTGCGGCGCCAGACGAAGGGCACCAGCGCCTCGAGGAATTCGCGCCCGGCCTCGCGGTCGCCCAGCATGGCGCGCGCCTTGATGAAGGCCGCCCGCTCCCAGTTCTGGCCGACGCCCTCATAGTAATCCAGCGCCATGGGCACGGCCACGACCGGCGGTGTCGAGGACGGGTCGGGCCGCAGCCGAAGATCGACCCGGAACACATAGCCGTCGCCCGTCCGCTCGCTCAGCAGGGCGGCAAAGGCCTGGGCCGCCCGGTCGACGGTGCGCTGCATCTCAACACCCTCGGCCAGAGCGCCCGCCAGCTGTTCAGGGTCGTAGAAGAGCGAGATGTCGATATCGCTGGAATAGTTCAGCTCATGCGCGCCGTGCTTGCCCATGGCCAGGCCGAACAGGCCGGGGACCGGATTGTCCGGATCGGGGTCGGAGACCAGCCGGCCCCGCTCGCGCAGATCATGGGCGACGGCCCGGAGCGCCGCCTGTGACGTCGCATCGGCAAAGCGCGACAGGGCCCCGGTGACCGCGCCCAGGTCCCAGACTCCGCCCAGATCGGCCAGCGCCGTCAGCAGGTGCAGGTCGGCCTTGGCCAGCCGCAGCGGGCACTTCATCGCGTCGGTGCCGCCCGTCAGGGCCGCGGTCCGCATCAGGATGGCGGCGAGGGTCGCCTCGGGGCTGGCCGTCAGCATCTCGCCCAGCGCCTCGGGTCGCCGTCGGGCCAGCGAGGCCAGATAGGGTGAGGCGGCAAACACCGGGGCCAGCGACGGCCAGGCAGTATCCAGCACAGGGCCAAGGTCCGCCTCGACCAGTTGCGCCCTCAGCGTCTCCAGTCCCGGCGCCTCCAGCGTCGGCCCGCAGGGGCGGATCCGGTCGGCCAGGGCCTCGCCCGGAACCGCCGTCATGGCGCCGGGGCCAGCACCAGCGCCACCCTCAGGCCCGGCCCGTGGCCGTTATAGACGCCCGGACCCTCGTCCAGCTGGATGCGACCGTTGTGGGCCTCCATCACCGCGCCGACCAGCGCCAGACCCAGACCCGAGCCCGGCTCGGTGCGGCTGTTGTCCAGACGCACGAACCGCTCGATCACCCGCTCCCGGTCTTCCTCGGGCACGCCCGGGCCGGTGTCGGTGACCGAGAATTCGATCTCGCCCGACGACCGCCTCCGCGCGCGCAGCTTCACCGCCCCGCCCTCGGGCGTGTATTTGATGGCATTGTCGATGATGTTGGCCAGCGCCTGGGTCAGGAAGGGCCGGTTGGCCATGATCTCCAGCCCGCGCTCTATCTCGGCCGAAAACTCCAGCCCCTTGTCCTCGCCGGCAGGCTCGTAAAGCTCGGCAAGGTCGGCGGCCAGATCAGCCGCATCAAACCGTTTGGCGTCCGGAATTCGCCCCGAGCCCGCCGCCGCCTGCAGCCGCGCGATGGCCAGCACGGTGTTGAAGGTCTTCAGCAGGTCATCGGCTTCCGACAGGGCCAGCTCCAGCGCCTCAGGGCCGCTGACCTTGCCCGCCTCGGCGTCGATCAGGGCCACCTCCAGCTTGGCGCGCATCCGCGTCAGGGGTGAGCGCAGGTCGTGGGCGATGGCGTCCCCCGCATGGCGGATCGAGGCCATGGAGGCCTCCAGCCGGTCCAGCATGCCGTTCAGACCCTGGCCCAGCTCGTCCAGCTCGTCGCCCGAGCCACGCACCGCCACCCGGGCCTTCAGATCGCCGTCCTGCACCGCCAGCACCGTCCGGTTCAGTCGGCCCATGGCCGCTTCCAGATTGCGGCTGACCAGCAGGCCCCCGATCAGGCCCAGCAGCACGACGATCCCCATCGCCCCCCACAGGGCCTGGGTCAGCCGCTCCAGATAGGCCTCGGTATCGCCCAGCGACTGGCCGACGAACAGCTGCTCACCACCCCCCAGGGTCATCTGCACCCCGCGCGACTGGGGCCGCACCACCCGCCCGTCGGGCAGGGTGTCGGTCATCGGAAAGGTGTGCCAGACGGTGCCGCCCTCATAGTCCTGGATGGGCGAGACATTGAGGCTGCCGGTCACCCGGTTTCCTTCAGTATCGATCAACAGATACAGGAAGTTGTCGCGGGTCAGGGTGCGGTCGATGACCGCCATGTTCAGGGCGTCAAAGCCCCGCGCATCATAGATGCCGGTCAAGGTGGTGACCTCGGTGCGCACCGCCTCCTCGGCCCTCAGCCGCGCCTCATTGGCCGAGGCCACATAGACCCACGCCAGCACCGCCGCCGACGCCGTCGCGAACAGCGCCAGAAACAGCAGCGTCAGCCGGAACGGCGTCCGCCGGAAGAGGGACGGGAGTTTCACAGCTTAACTCTCTCCCTCCCCTTTATGGGGAGGGAAGGTGGCGCGAAGCGACACCAGGGTGGGGGAGTCATTCAGCCGATCAAGAATACAGTCCATGACGCCATCGACGTTATCGCGGATGGAGGCGTTGTCGAAACGGAGCGTCGTGAAGCTCTCGCGGCTTAACACACCGTCCCGGATACGGTCGTGGCGCGCCTGCTCCTCTTCGCCATGAAGCCTTCCGTCAACTTCAATGACAAGGTGGTGCTTGAAGCACACGAAATCGAGGAAATACCCTCTGAACGGTGCTTGCCGACGAAAATGAAAACCTTGCTTTCTCAGCATCTTGAGTCGGGACCACATTCGCGCTTCGGGTGGGGACAGGGTCTTTCGCATTTCGCGAGCGCGTTCGATCTTTCCTGGCATGGACGCCTCCCCACCCTGACGGCTTCGCCGTCGTCCCTCCCCATAAAGGGGAGGGAGAATTCCGTCACGCCTCCAGCCGGTATCCCGCGCCGCGCACGGTCTGCAGCATGGCCTTGTCAAAGCCCTTGTCGATCTTGGAGCGCAGGCGGCTGATGTGGACGTCGATGACATTGGTCTGGGGGTCGAAATGGTATTCCCAGACCTTCTCCAGCAGCATGGTGCGGGTCACCGACTGGCCCGCGTGGCGCATCATGAACTCCAGCAGCTGGAACTCGCGCGGCTGCAGGTCGATCTCCTGACCGGCGCGGGTCACATCGCGGCTGATCAGGTTCATTTCAAGATCACCGACCTTGAGCACGGTCGCCACCGACCCGGTCTCGCGCCGCCGCGACAGGGCCTCGACCCGCGCGATCAGCTCGGCAAACGCATAGGGCTTGACCAGATAGTCATCGGCCCCGGCCTGCAGGCCTGTCACCCGGTCCTCGACCTCCCCAAGCGCCGACAGGAACAGCACCGGGGTCTGGTCGCCGTTCTTGCGCACCGTCTCCACCATGCCGACGCCGTCCAGGCGCGGCATCATCCGGTCGACGACATAGACGTCATAGCCGCCCTTCTGCGCCTCCAGCAGGCCAAAGGCCCCGTCCACGGCATGGACCACATCGTGCCCCGCCTCGGTCAGTCCCCGAACCATCGCCGTCGCGGCTTCGGCGTCGTCCTCGACCACCAGAATGCGCATTGCCCTCTCCCTTCGTTCCCGCACCTGCGGGATTCGTCTCGAATAATAGCCGATCCCGGCCCTTTTGACTTACTGCGTTGTCGCCGGGGCCCGGGACCGCGTCGTTGACGGCGCGGGGACGTCCAGCAGCACAGGACCGTTGCCGTCCGGTGACCACGCCAGAATGAAGAACTCCTCGCGACCCGCCGCCCGCGCCCGGGCGATCTCGGCCTGAATGTCGGCGATGCTGCGCACCGGATTCCGCCCGGCCTGCAGGATGACGACGCCCGGCACGAAACGGCTCTGCCCGATCCGCGCCTCGGCCACCACGACCACGCCGTTGACGCCGGCGGGGATGTCGTATTTCGCGCGCAGTTCGGGGGTCATCGGAGCCACGGTCAGCCCGGCCAGGGCCTGTCCCGGACTGGCCTCGGGCACCGGACGGCGCGACGGTGCCTGTTGCGCATCCAGTTCAGACTGTGACGGACGCTTCGCCGCCTGAACCCGGGCCACCAGCCGCCGCTCGCCGCGCAACACCACGACTTCCAGCGTGTCATTGACGGCCGCTGCGCCGACCTTGCGGGTCAGGTCGGTCGAATCCACGACCGGCTGCTCGTTCAGCTCCACCACGATGTCGCCCGGCCTCACCCCGCCGCGGGCGGCGGGACCGCCCGGCGTGACGTCGATGATCAGCGCCCCGTTCTGCTGCCGGTCCACGCCCATGGCCTCGCGATAGGGTTCGAGGTCGCCGATGGTCACGCCGAGGTATCCGCGCTCGATCTGCTCGCCGCGCATCAGCCGGTCGGTGATGGTCTTGGCGGTATTGGCCGGAATGGCAAAGCCGATGCCGATCGAGCCGCCGGTCGGCGAAAAGATCGCCGTATTGACGCCGATCACCCGGCCATAGATGTCAAAGGTCGGCCCGCCGGAATTGCCCCGGTTGATGGCCGCGTCGATCTGGATGTAGTCGACATAGTTGCTGGATACGTCCTGCAGGTCGCGCGACTTGGCCGAGACGATGCCCGCCGTCGCCGTGCCGCCCAGGCCGAACGGATTGCCGACCGCGATCACCCAGTCGCCGACGCGCGGCTCGGCCGACTCCTCGAAACTGACATAGGGAAAGCGCCCGCCATCGACCTTAATGACGGCCAGGTCCGTGCTCTCGTCGCGGCCCACCAGACGCGCTGGCAGTTCGCGATTGTCGGCCAGCCGCACGGTGATCTCCTCGGCATTGGCGATCACGTGGTTGTTGGTGACGATATAGCCGTCTTCCGAGATGAAGAATCCCGAGCCGGCGCCGAGCGTGGTCTCGCCTTCGGGGCTCTCGCCCTCCCCCTGGGGGGCCTCAAACTCGAACGGCAGGCCGGGAATGGGGAATGTCTGGGCAGCAGGGCGCGACACCCGGGTCCGCACATCGATCTGCACCACCGCAGGGGCGACCTGGGTAAAGATGTCGGCAAAGCTGACCGGCGCACCGGGCGGAGGACCAAAGGCAGCCCCCGGCGCCCCCGCCGACGGCGTGATCGGGCCGCTGACCGACAGCAGGCTGCCGTCCATCCCCGGCCAGCGAATCAGACCGCCTGCCGTGGCGACGACCGCCACCAGCAGCCCTGCGGCCGCGCCTATGATGAACTCCTTGCGCTTCAACATCCGGTTCCTGTTCGATCCACCGCGCCGTCCGAAATCGGAGCGGCGTTTCCGTGACGATATAGGCCCTTATCCCCGATCACCAATCGCTGCGATACGGCAGGACCGGTGACGGCGCACATCAGGGTGTCCCGTCGCGGGTTTTTGACGGCGAAGTTGCGTCATCTTCGGGGCCGGTTCTTGCCGCCCTGAGAAGATTATCGACCCGCGTTCGTTCTGCCGCCGTCAGATCGGCGTCCGGCTCGGCCGCGTCGTCGCGCCGCCTCACCGACCAGACCAGCACCCCGGCACCTGCCAGAACCAGCACCAGCGGCAGACCCCACAGCAGCAGGGTGCCGGGCCGCACCGGCGGGGTGAACAACACATAGTCGCCATAGCGCGCCACCAGTCCGTCGCGGACCTCGGCATCCGTCTGGCCCTCGGCGATCCGGTCCCGCACCCAGCGCCGCATGTCCGAGGCCACGCCCGCCGGCGAATCGGCAATCGACTCATGCTGACAGACGACGCAGCGGATATCCTCGAACAGGGCCTGGGCCCGGGCTTCCTGCTCCGCATTGGCCAGCGGACGGTCGGGCGTGGCCGGCGGCTCCTGCGCCAGCGCCGGGCCCGCAAGGCCCAGCATCAGGGCAGGGATCAGCAGCCGCCTCATGCCGCGGCCTTTCTGCGCCGGGTCGTGTCGACGGTCCGCAGCCGCCGGTCCAGCAGCGACAGCAGTCCCCCCAGCGCCATCAGCGCCGGCCCCAGAAAGATCAGCCGCGCCCACGGGTTCCAGTTCATCCGCACCGTCCAGGCCCGCTCGCCGCTGTCGCTCAGCCGCCGCTCGCCCAGCACCAGATAGACGTCATCCAGTCCGTGGAAGCTAAGGCCCACCTCGGTGGTCGTCTGACCCCCGGCCGGAAAGAAGCGCTTTTCGGCCCGCACGGTCTCGGGCCGCCCGCCGCCCAGCGGCTCGACCTCCAGCGTGGCGCTTTCGGCCAGATAGTTGGGGCCCTCGATGATTTCGACCGAGCGCAGCGTCGCCTGATAGGGCCCGGCGGCGATCGTCTGGCCGATCTCGAGCGGACGCGCCGCCTCGACCTTCAGCCCCGTCTCGACCACGGCGCCCAGAACGAACAGGCCCAGCCCCGCATGGGCCGCCGTCATGCCCCAGGCCGCCAGTGGCAGGGCGCGCGTGCGCCGTCCCAGCTCGCCGGGCGTGCGCTTGCCGAACAGGCGGATGCGCTCGGCCAGCTCGGCCAGTGCTCCCAGCACCAGCCAGGCCCCCAGCGCCAGGCCCGCTCCCGTCAGCGCCTGACGCGGTTGGAACAGGCCCCAGGCGATCAGGGCAAACACCAGCGACAGACCCGCCGCCCAGGCCAGCCTCTGCAGGGCCCCGATCAGGTCGCCGCGCTTCCAGCCCAGCAGCGGTCCCATCGGCAGGATGATCAGCGCCATGGCCATCAGCGGCGTAAAGGTCACGGCGAAATAGGGCGGCCCGACCGAGATTGTCGCCCCGCCGGCCGCCTCGAGGACCAGCGGATACAGCGTTCCGACCAGCACCGTCGCCGCCGCCACCGACAGGAACAGATTGTTGATCACCAGCGCGCCCTCGCGGCTGATGGGCGCAAACAGGGTCTTGCCCGTCAGCTGCCCGGCCCTGAGCGCGAACAGGGTAAAGGCCGCGCCCGCCGTAAGCCCCAGTATGCCCAGCAGCATCAGCCCTCGCTCGGGGTCAACGGCAAAGGCGTGGACACTGGTCAGCACGCCCGAGCGCACCAGAAACGCGCCCAGCATCGACAGCGAAAAGGCCACCAGCGCCAGAAACACCGTCCAGCCGATCAGCGCCCCGCGCCGCTCGGTCACCACCGCGCTGTGCAAAAGGGCCGCCGCCGCCAGCCACGGCATGAAGCTGGCGTTCTCGACCGGGTCCCAGAACCACCAGCCGCCCCAGCCCAGTTCGTAATAGGCCCAGAAACTGCCCAGGGTGATCCCGGCGGTCAGCAGCGCCCAGCTGGCCAGGGCCCACGGCCGGATCCAGCGCCCCCAGGCCGGCCAGAAACCCGCGCCCGGTCGCCCCTCGATCAGGGCTGCCACCGCCAGCGAAAAGCACACCGACAGCCCGACATAGCCGCCGTAGAGCAGCGGCGGGTGGATGGCGAGCGCCGGGTCCTGCAACAGGGGGTTCAGCGACGCGCCCTCGACCGGCACCGGAGTCAGGCGCGAAAACGGGTTCGAGGTAAACAACACAAACGCCAGGAACAGCGCGCCCAGCCCGCCCTGTACGGCGACCGCCACCGCCTTCAGCCCGAACGGCAGGCCGGCCTCACCCGTCCGGGCCCGGCCCAGCAGGGCGCCAAAGCCCGTCAGGACCAGACACCACAGCAGCAGCGAGCCCTCGTGGCTGCCCCAGGCCCCGGCCACCTTGTAGAGCATCGGCTTGTCGGTATGGCTGTTCAGCGCCACGTTCGAGACGGAAAAGTCAGAGACGACAAAGGCGTATATCAGCACGCCAAAGGCCAGCCCCACGGCCAGGAAGGCGGCCAGACCGGCGCCCTCACCCGCCCCGGCCAGCACCGGGCTGGACCGCAGACGCCCGGCGACTGAGGCCACCACCTGCAACCCGCTCAGCGCCAGCGCCAGACACAGGGCAAAGGCCCCCAGTTCGACGATCACGGCTGAACCCCGCCGGCTTCAGGACGCCACTCGCCGCGTTCCTTCAGCCGTTCGGCCACCTCGCGCGGCATATAGGTCTCGTCGTGCTTGGCCAGCACCTGACGCGCGACAAAGGTGCGGTCGGCGCGGAATTCGCCCTCGACCACCACGCCCTGCTCTTCCTTGAACAGGTCCGGCAGGTCGCCCTCATAGATGACCAGCGTCGACGCCGCATTGTCGGTCACCCGGAACTGCACCTGACCGCCTGCGTCGTGTTCGACACTGCCCGCCTCGACTAGACCGCCCAGTCGCATGGCCCGGCCGGGGGGCGCAGCCTCCACCGTCGCCTCGGACGGCGAGACAAAAAAGGTCACCGTATCCTGCATGGCCCACAGGCTCAGCCCCACGGCCACGGCCAGCACCGGGGCGGCGGCCATCAGCACCCACACCCGTCTGCGCGCCTTCGGCGATTTCGGCATCCAGCCCATCAGCCCTCGCTCCCCGACAGCGGCGGCAGGCGCGACTCCAGATCGATACGGCGCGGATCGGTCGGCGCCAGGGCCGCGATCAGCGGCCCCCACATCTCGTGCACCCGGGCGGCCTCGCCGCGCTGCAGCGCCAGTTCACCGAGGAAATAGCGCGCACCCAGCTGACCGGGGTCCAGCTCCAGCGCGCGGCTGAAGGCCATTTCGGCATCGCTGCCGACCTCGCCCTCCTGGGTCCGGACCAGCGCCTCACCCAGCCGGGCCCAGGTCCGGGCATCGTCGGGCCGAAGCATCGCGGCCCGGCGGAGGGCGGAGGCTGCGCCGATCGGATCGCCCGCCTCGAACCGGGCCGCGCCCAGAAGGGCCTGGGCCTCGAAATTATCAGGCTGGTCCGCGGCTTCCCGCTCCATCACGGCGGCCAGCTTCGGCGCATCCAGCATTCCGGGCGTCTCAGCCCATTCCGCGACCCGCCGGGCATAGGGCTGGTCGGCGACCCCAGGGCTGCCGACCCCCATATAGACGGCCAGCGCCACCAAGGCGGTCGCCGCCGTCCCGGCCAGCACCCAGCGTGCCTGACGCAGCCGCGCCGTCGTGTCGATCACCGGTGCAGCAACCACCGCATCCGCCTCCAGATGCCGGCGCGCCACCTCGGCCCGCGCCGCTTCCAGCTCGGCCCCGGTCAGCACGCCGCGCGCGGCCATGCGTTCCAGTTCGTCCAGATCGCGGGCCAGCGCCCGGCCCCGGGCGGCCTCGCCCGCCTCCGGATCCGGCACAGCGGCGCTCCCGGCCGCGCCGGCGGCACTCAGGATCAGCAGCCCCGCCAGCGCGCAGGCCAGTCCCGTCAGGGTCCAGAAGATCAGCATGCCCGGCGTTTAGACGATCAGGCGGCCTCGGGCGAGGCCCCGCGAACGTCGGTGCCGTGAATCGTCGCAGCGGCGCGGCGTCGCACCGTCCGGGCGGCCTCCTGCGCGTCCAGATGGGTCAGCAGGCGGGCCACCGCCTCCATCAGCGCCAGGGCCCGGTCCAGGTCCTCGACCTCGCCCCCGTGGATCAGGTCAAAGCCCTCATCGGCATAGCGGCTCAACGTCTCGACCAGGGCATCGGCCTGTTGCTTGCGGTCCGACTCGCAACCGAACACCGCCGCTGCCGGCCGCAGGGCGCCCAGCATCCGCAACTGCACCTCGGCCGTCGCCAGGGCCGGCGAGGCCGGATCGCGGTTCAGGTCGGGCACCTTGCGGGTCATGCGTCCGGCCAGCGGCGCGCGCTTCATCGGCAGGGCCGTCTCGACCACCTTCGGCGCGCTCCGGATCGTTTCGGTCAGCCGTCGGGCGACCTTCAGCCGGGCTTCGCGGACGTCCTTGCCCCACACGCTGCCAGGCTGCATCTCGAGGGTGACGTCCAGTTCGCCGAGCGTCGCCGTGCACCAGCGGATGTCCTCCAGCGCCGCCTCGGCCTCGCGCCCGGCCTCCGGTCCGGGGCGGAAGGTGGCGACCCGCGCCGCCCGCACCTCGACCCCGGCGATCAGCCGCTCGACGAACACCGCCATTTCCGAACCGCTGAGAAACTCGTCCCGGCCCGCCGATCCGCTGGTCTGGGTCACCAGCCTCAGCACCAGCGCCGCATCCTTCAGATGGGCGAACAGGATATCGATCAGACGCGGCGCACCATCCTCATGGATGCTCGAGGCATCCCGGATCAGCAGGCGCAGCTCCGCCAGACTGTCAGCATCGGGCCGACCCAGCCATGACTCGAGGTGTTTCAACGCCTTCCGGGCCAGATGGGCCAGGTCGAGGCAGCTGGCCATCGCCTCCAGTCCGGCCTCGCGCGTCCCGGCGGACAGACCTGTCGGCCAGACAGCTTCGGGACGATCGCGCACCGCCGCGGCTGCAGCCAGGCACAGCCGGTCGCCGACAAGGGACGCCTCGTGTCCCCCACGGTCCAGCTGTGCCAGCAGATCCAGCTCGCTCTCGCGCGCCATCGCCCAAAGCCGGGGCAGGACCTGCGGCGGAAAGGTCAGCGCCTCGATCCCGTCCATCCGGTCACGGAACATCGGCGTCAGCGGCCCCAGGGCGCGCTCGCGGCGGCGGCGCTCCTGATCGACATCATTCAACATGCCGCCCAGTTCCTGCGCCTTGGCGCCGGGCCAGCCGCCGACAGCCCGCCGCAACCCGTCCAGCAGTTCCGGAGGACACAGGGTAATCAGATGCGCCAGGGCGGCGCGGTGCGCGACCGACAGACCGGCCATTCAGAGCTCCACATGAGACCCACCTCGCGCCAACCTCAAGCGTCAGGGTTAATATTCCGTCCACCGCGTTACAGGGTTTCAACCCTGTTCAGCCCTCGGTCGCGGGCAGGTCCAGCACGGCCTTGAGCCCGCCCATCTCGCTGCGCGACAGGGCCACGCGACCGTTGTAGGCCTTGGTCAGATCGTCGACGATCGACAGGCCGAGGCCGGATCCCGGCGCATCCTCGTCCATACGGGTGCCCCGTTTCAGGGCGACCTCCCACTGGTCCTCGGCCAGGCCCGGACCGTCGTCCTCGACCACCACCACCATCTGGCCCAGCCCGGTCGCCCCGGCGCTGACCCGCACCCGGCGCTTCGCCCATTTGCAGGCGTTCTCGATCAGGTTTCCCAGAATCTCCTGCAGGTCCTGTCGCTCGCCCCGGAACATCAGATCGTCGGGCGCGCGCCAGTCGATCTCGACGTCCTTCGACGCAAACACCCGCTCCAGCATGACCGCCATTTCGTCCAGCACCTCGGCCACCGGCGTGCGCTCGCCCAGACCCTGGGCGCGGGCGGCGGCGCGGGCGCGGCGCAGATGGTGATCCACCTGATCCTTCATCACCCCGCTCTGGCGGGTGACCACTTCGGCCAAAGGGTCGCTCCGGCCCTCGGCCTCAGCCAGCATGACCGACAGGGGCGTCTTCAGCGCATGGGCCAGATTGCCGACGTGGGTGCGCTGGCGCTCCACCACCTCCTGATTATGGTCCAGCAGGCGGTTGACCTGTTCGGCCAGTGGCTGGATTTCCAGCGGATAGGTGCGCTCGATCCGGCCCGAGCGGCCTTTCCGGACATCCGCGATCTCGTTCCGCAGCAGAAACAGCGGGCGCAGGCCGATCCGCACCTGCATGAACACCGCCGCCACCAGCCCCAGCCCCAGGATCAACAGGGCAATCCAGGTGAAGGTGGCAAAGGCTCGCGTGTCCGCATCGATGTCGGACCGATCCATCCCGGCCATGAACACCAGTGGCCGCTCACGCCCCGGCAGAAGCTTGACGCTGGCGGCGATCCGCAGCGGCCGGTCAACCGGCCCGATGGCCGTATAGCTGAGCGTCCGCCCCCGCTCGAGCCGGTCGGGCATGTCGGCAGGGATCATCAGATCCTCGCCCGCCAGCGACGGCGACCGCTCCAGAATGCGCATCCCGCCCCGGCCGTCGAACTCGGCCACCACCCAGTATTTGCCCGACAGGGGCCTGAGCGTGCGCGAGTCCTGAATCTCGGCGACCGAGACCCGGCCCCCGACGACGGTCGTGGCCAGAACGACTTCGTCTATGGTTTCGGCCAAGGCGTAGCCCATGCGGCGCAGGGCGGATTCCTGATACTGGCTGGTCAGCACCCAGCCGGTCAGCACCAGCGCCACCGCCATCCAGGCCGAGGCCAGCCAGATCAGCCGCCGGGTCAGCGAGCGCCCGGGACGTCCGAACGCCCGCCCGGCCCAAGCCTGCCAGCTCACGCGGCCTCGGACTCGCCCGGCAGGGCCGTCAGCCGATAGCCCAGCCCTCGCACCGTCTCGATCCGGTCGGCGCCGATCTTCTTCCTCAGCCGCCCGACGAACACCTCGATGGTGTTGGAATCGCGGTCAAAGTCCTGGTCGTATAGATGCTCGACCAGTTCGGTGCGACTGATCACCCGGCCCTGATGCATCATCAGATAGTGCAGCAGCCGATATTCCAGACTGGTGAGGCGCAGCGGCTCACCGTTCACATTGGCCCGCGCCGCGCGCGGATCCAGCCGCAGTCCTCCGCACGACAGGGTCGCCGAGGCGATACCCGCCGAGCGCCGCAGCAGGGCCCGCAGGCGCGCCAGCAGTTCTTCGGTGTGGAACGGCTTGGTCAGATAGTCGTCGGCGCCCGCGTCGAACCCGGCCACCTTGTCGGACCAGGCCCCGCGCGCCGTCAGGATCAGCACCGGCGTGGTCTTGCCCTCGCGGCGCCAGCGCTCCAGCACCGACACGCCGTCGATCTTGGGCAGCCCCAGGTCCAGCACGATCACATCATAGGGTTCGGTGTCGCCCAGAAAATGCGCCTCTTCGCCGTCGGGGGCATGGTCGACCGCATAGCCGGCATCGCCCAGCGCCGCCTTCAGCTGGCGCGACAGATCGGCGTCATCCTCGACAAGCAGAACACGCATGGACTTTCCTTATCTTTCGGCGTCGACGCCGATGTCGATGACCCGGCCGTCCCGCTGTTCAAACCGGAACACATGCTGGCCCCGGCGCATACCCATATAGCCGACATAGCGCGCGCCGCCTGCCCGCGCCTGGGCAATGCGCTGGGCCTCGGCCTCGCTGACGCGGCGCGAGGGCTGTTCGCGCGGACTGTCCTGACGGTCCCGGGGGTCCTGACGACCACGCGGGTCCTGATCCTGCAGGATGGCGACGGGTTCATCGGGCATTGCGGGAGCAGCCAGCGCCGAACCGGCCACCATCATCGCCCCCAGCACGAGGCCGGTGGCGGCACAGCTCAGCAGACGATGTTTCAGGGTGCGGGTCATGACAGCGGCTTTAGGCGCCTGGCTCTGAACGGAGGCTGAACGCCGGGTCTAGAATGATTTCACCCTTACGGCCCAGAGGATTCACCCGCAAGCAACGGTCGCCTCCGTCAGGTTCGCCATCTCAGGATCGAGGGCTCGACCGGATTGTCGAAGGCTGCGCCGCCAGCCTGCGCCGTAAGCAGCGCCCGTTTGCAGGCATAGTACCACAGGGACGGCTGGTCCGGGGGCCCGGCGAACAGGGGACGTCCCGTATCCGCCTCGCTGTCCAGGGTCTCGAGGATCACGGCGTCCTGCGACAGGAACCGCCGCCCCAACCACGACAGCACGGGCCGCGCCGGCACCAGCAGCGGCTGGTTGCAGAAGATCAGGTTGCGCAGGGTGATCCGCCCGTCGACCTCGGGCGTCACCGTGGTCAGATTGCACAGGCGAAAGCCCTTGCTGCGCACCGTTTCCACCCGCGCCGACGGCAGGCGGAACTCGATCGACACCGACCGGTCCTGTCCCACCAGATCATAGACGGGGGCCGAGGCGAAGGCGTCGCACGACACGGCGGTAAAGCCGAACGGCGAGGGCGTATATTGTTTGGTCTTGACCTTGCGCACCGGGTCCGACCGCCACCACCAGGAATTATGCACCATCGGCACATGGGCCGGATCGACCAGCCCCAGCACCGCCTGATCGTAGTCGGTCGCCACCCGCACCACGGAATAGCAGACCTGCACCATGTCCGGTCCCAGGTCTTCGGCGGGCAGGGGCGGCACGGCGGCGTCATCCACCCCGTCCACCCGGCGCACCCAGACCATGCCCAGCGCGGCCCTGGCCTGCCAGTCGTCCACGTCCGCACCGGTCAGCATCGGCACGGGGCCGGACGGGTCCACCGTCAACTCATGCCCGTGCAGCATCACCCGACGCGGGCCACCTTTGCGAACCTCCCGGCACACCGGATACCAGGCGGCCTCGGGCGCGCCGCGATGCGAGGTCACACGCCGCCCGCTCCGCGCAAGGTCCGCCAGCGGCGCCGTATCGCCGATCATCACAGAACTGGACAGAAGCTCCCCCCGAGCGGCCCCGGCTAACCGGGTTGCCGCGACCCTAGTCAGGTTCCGAAGGCGTGCGCAACCACGCATCCACGGGCCCCGCCCGACCGACCTGTCGTCGACGTCATCCTCATGAACCAAACCTGAAGCGGCCTGTTCAGTTTGGGCTCAGACGCCACGTGCTTTTCTTCAGTCAACGTCGCCTCCCCGGACGACGACCGTTGAAAGGATACGACCATGATCAAGAAGCTGCTCATCCCCGCCCTCGCCCTGGCCGCGACCTCGGTCGCCCTGCCGGCCGCCGCCCAGAGCTTCAGCATCAGCATCGGCACCACCCGGGCCCCGGCCTATGCGCCCGCCTATGCCCCCGGCTACGGTTATGACCGCAATGATCGCTACGACCGCGACTGGGTGTCGATCAACCAGCGCCAGCGTCAGCTGGACCGCCGCATCGACCAGGGCATCCGCAACGGCCAGCTGACCCGCCGCGAGGCCGTGGCCCTGCGCCGCGAATTCAACCAGCTGGCCCGGCTTGAGGCGAACTATCGCCGCAACGGCCTGAGCCGCTGGGAACGTCAGGACCTCGACCGTCGTTTCGACGTCCTTGAGGCCCGCATCCGCTACGAGCGTCGCGATCGCGACGACCGCCGGGGCCGCGGCTACCGCTAAGCCATAAGGCGGCGCCCCAAAGGCCCGCCTCCGCAGGCCCCACCCTCCCCTCGCAGGGGCCTGCCCCCGAGGCGCGATCCGCAAGGATCGCGCCTCTTCTTTTTTCAGGAAACGGGCGGCGCGATCTGAGAAGGTCGCGCCGCTTCTTTTTGCGAGCAATGCGCTGAAGTTCGCAGCAGCTATTGCCAGCACTGATAGCCTTCACGCGGAAGGGTGGGGTCGACGGCGTTGAGCGCTGCCCAGGCGATTGCCATCGGGCTGATCTGCCCTTCGTTATCCTCCCGATTGGTCAGCACGATCACCGAGAGCCCGCGTCCAATATCGCGGACATAGCCCGTGCCCGAGTAACCCCCGTGATCGACAGTCAGCCCGTCACCGATCCGCGTCGCCATCCATCCCCGCGCATAGCCCCAGTCGTCGCAGGTTTCGCCGTGATCAAATTGACGCTGGATGGCGCCGGTTTCGCGAATGGGTTCGACAAGGTCAGCGGGGGGATCGGCCAGCATCGCCTCCCAGAGGATCAGGTCATCCAGCGACGACATCACCCCGAAGTGCGATGTCAGTTCGAACTGCCAGACCCGCCGCCCGCGATGCAGCGCTCCGTCCTCGAAAATATAGCCCCGGGCCAGATGGGGCACGATAGCCGACTGGTCCAGAATACGGGTCTGGCGCATTCCCGGCGGCCGGAAGAAACGATCCTGCATATAATCGGCATAGGTTTGCCCGGTAACCTTTTCGATCACCAGCCCCAGCAGGAAATAGCCCTGGTCGGAATAGGTCCAGTCCGTGCCCGGTTCCGCCACCATGTCCGTCGCCATGGCCCCGTCCAGCATCTGTTCGGTCGAGTAGCTCAGCAGGAACTCACCGTTCGGCTTTTCCTCGAAGCGATGGGCCAGTCCGGCGGTGTGAGACAACAACTGGTTGATCGTGATGCCGGCCCAGCCGTCGGGCGTACCGTCGATATAGTCCGTGAGGGAATCCTCAAGCGAAATCAGCCCCTGCTGCGCCAGGTCGAGCACGGCCAGAGCGGTCATCTGCTTGGTCAGGGAGGCCAGTTCGAATACCGTCTGGCGCGTCACCGGCACCCGGTCTGAAAGGTTGGCAAAGCCATAGGCCCCGATATGGATGGGCCGACCATCGCGCAGCACGGCCACGGCGACTCCGGGAAAGTGGCCCTGATCCATAAGGCGGGCCACAACGGCGTCAACGGAGGCAATATTGGGGGCCGTAGAGGCAGTTTCGGGGTGAATCGTCTGGGCCAGGACCGGCGGAGCGTTTCCAAATCCAAGCATGCCAGTGACGATCATCGCCGCGAGGGCGGAAGGCGTAAAAAGGCGTCTCATGGCCGCACAGTGCCGACCGACCCGGCGCGTTGCAACCGGTCGCCGCCATTCGACCTCAACCGCGACAGGACGACAACGCCCGACGGCGGTTCAGCAACCACCCATACCCTCTCTCGCCGGGCGACCCGCGCGCAAGCCAGTCGGGGACGTGCCTTTCAGCACGCCCCCGCCCGGGCCTATTGCGGCACCGACACGGCGTCGGTGACGTGGATGACGCCGTTCGACCGGAGGATGTCGGCCTGGGTCACGGTGGCGACGCCGCCGTTCTCATCGGTCAGGATAACCGAGCCGTCGCGCAGGGACGCGGTCAGCGTATCGCCCGACAGGGTCGTGATCGCCGCCGAACCGCCGCCCGCCTCGATCAGGCCGATGACGTCGGCGGCGGTCACCCGGCCGGCCACCACATGATAGGTCAGCACCTTGGTCAGGATCGCCTTGTTCTCGGGCTGGACCAGAGCCTCGACCACACCCTCGGGCAGGGCGCCAAACGCGGCATCGGTCGGCGCGAACACGGTGAAGGGGCCTTCACCCGACAGGGTCTCGACCAGACCCGCCGCCGTCACGGCTGCGACCAGGATGGTATGATCGGGAGAGGCGATGGCGGTCTCGACGATGGTCAGGCTGGGATCCACGGCGACGGCAATCGCCGCAGACGTCCCGCCGGACTGATGATCGGCAAGGGCGGCCGGCGCGGCGGCCAGCAGGGCGGCAGCGGAAACGGCGCCGGCAAGAGCGGAGAGCTTCATGAGGAGTATCCTGTTGCAATCGCCTCGATGCGATCGCCATCAGGGACGCCTCCCGGCGAGCGGCGGATGCGAAAATCCCCGCCGTGCGGCAACCGGACGCGGGTGGTCAGAGGGGCAAGAGGGCGGCGCGTCGGCGAGGTTTCGTCTCCTCCCAGCAACTCCGGCCATCGCTCATCCGGCCTGGTGCATCATCTCCACGATCATCGCGAGCCCGAAGATCCCAAGGCCGCTGCCGACCACCCCGAACGCGCCGCCCTCCAGACGGGTCCCTGATCGCCCCGGCCAGACCATGGCAAACAGCACCGGCAGACCGAAGGCCACGCCGAGCGAACTGCTAATCGTCGCGCCGTCGGACTGGAACATGCCATCCACCGCCAACAGCCACATGGCCCCGACGACAGAGGAAAAGACACCGACGAGGAAACAGGCCACCAACCAGCCCCACCGTCCCTTGCGATCTGTCATCGCCCGTCCACCTCCGGCCCCGGCCGCCACTCGACCACATCCCACTCGAACACCGCGCCCGTGGCCGTCTCGACCGCGAACCAGCCCATCAGGGTACTGCCGCACAGCGCCTCACGACAGTGCGCCCGCAGACCAAGAACGTAATAGCCTTCGGGCGTTCCGCCTTCCCGAATGTGATCACACATCGCCACATGATCGAGCGTCAGGCCCCGCGCCGCCGTCACCCGCGCCGTCGTGACGGTGCAGGCGGCCTCGGCGCTGGCCACAGCAGCAGGCGGCGTGCCCGTGCACCCCGCCAACGACAGGCCGATCGCGCTCAGCAGCAGTGTGGATATCCTCGTCATTTCTTCACCTCTCCTGCCCAATGCCGACAGCAGGCGCACGTCAACGCTCGTGGTGCCCCCGGCATTACCGGGACGTCCGCCAGAACCCGGCGATCAGGCCGGCAAGGCCTGCAATGCCGAGCGCCCAGGGGAAGATCTGCGGGGCCGAGATCGGTTGCCCGGCGACGGCGAGCCCCAGCGCCACCAGAATGAAGCCGACCGCCAGGCCCACGAAGGCAAACAGGACAAATCGTACAAAGGAAAAGGGCATGTCCGGACTCCTGGATGCGGACCGCCTCAACCGGGTCGAGACCTGTCACGCTTGCGCTGCCAACCAACGCGGTTCCCCGGGTCGCGTCAATGTCGCCACGGACGGGACAAGGTCTGTGGAGGGTCCGTCGTTCTCTGCTATGTTCGTGCCATGCGACCCGGCCTGCTCCTCCTTGTTTCGGCTTACCTGCTGTCGTGCGGCGCTGCGGGATATGCCCCTAGGCAAGACATTGCCGGTCAGGACGAGGCCGCTGAATACGCCCGCCTCCGCATCTCCCTCCAGAACTATATCACCGGCCGTCGGGGCCAGATCGACGCGGACACCGGTTATCGGGCGGCCCTTGTTGACCTGAACGGGGATGGCCGGCGCGAGGCTGTGGTGCTGATGACCGGCGACTGGTGCGGGTCGGGCGGATGTTCGCTGTGGGTGCTGACGCCCCGGGGGCAGTCGTGGCGCATGGTGACGCAGGCGACCGTCATGAACCCGCCGATCCGCGTCCTGCCGTCGCGCAGCCACGGCTGGTCCGAGCTGAGCGCCATGGTCCATGACGGCGCCGGGCCGGGCTACGAGGTCCGCCTGTCCGTCAACGGCCGCCTCAACCCCACGATCACGCGACTGCCGGAGCCGTCGAACGCGCGGGTGATCCTGTCGAACGCGGACCCGGTGCGGCGGCTGTTTCCTCAGGGCGCCATGGGTGGGTAGCCGACTTCGCTCCTATTGGACGCCAAGTCCATTCATCTCGGCAAAGGTTCGCACCAGTTCGTCGCAGTCCGCTTTTGACGCTTCGCAGAGGACGTTCATCTCAATGATGACTTGCTCCTCACGCTCGACGACCCTTCGCATAACCACAGCCGGATAGGCCGGATATTCCTCGGGAGCGAACGACCAGACCGTCAGGGCCGCACGGTCCACGGCGATGGTCCAGCCATTCTCGGTCGAGAACTCCACGCCCGGTTTGGAACGAAGGTCGGTCATGGCGTCGGCGACGGAGTCATAGCCAATCGTCGAACTCTCGGCCTCGCCAAGGGGCCTGTCCTGCGCGACGCAATCGGTAGCGGACACGAGAAGGCCGGCTGCGAGAACGAACGGGGCAACAAACCGAGTGGCAAGCGACTGGATCATCAGTCCAGCCTATACGATCGCTTGTGAGCCAGCAAAGTCCGCTAGCGGTGGTTAGTGCTCCTTCGGCCTTCGCAGCAGAGGATGACCTGTTTCCCCGCTGTGTTTGAGATGCTCAGCAATGCGGTGTAGCCTCATCAGCGTTCTAGCGACGTGATGTCTTCGCCGAACTGCCAGATGACGTCGTGAAGGCGACTCTGCCAAGAGTTGTCGGGCTGCGTACTCGCGCACGCCACAGAAAGCGACATGACGGTCACCAACAGCCCCCGCGGATCATCTCTGCGCCTCATCGAGAGGCTGACCACCTCGCCTCTCTCGCCAAAGGCCGGGGTCAGCGCGAACGGCGAACTGGCACGCTGTCGCCCAGACACAGGCAAAAACAACGATACTGATTGTGCCTGCGACGGCGGACACGGCGGACGCCAACAGAATTTCTTCCGACCGCGCCGATGCGCCCGGATCCAGCTCAATTCTATTGATGGCTCCGATCATGAGTGAAGCCCAGAATAGGGACCAACGGTACCCCTCGGTTGCCCTGAAAACTCTGGCCGGACTGACCACGCGGGCCGCGCTTGCCTGCAATACCGGCCACGCCACAAACAACGCCGCAACGACCATGCCTATGAGCAACAATGGCAAGGCGGCGAGTAACAATATCGGCTGGTACTCCCCTGCTGCGACCACAAGCAGGACTGCTGACGCGATCAGAGGCGTCATCAGGACAAAAAATGACCCGATGAACCAGGCTCCCCCCAGAAGCGACACTCTTTGCCCGATTAGCCACATGCACAGGACATAGCTTGCTGCGGTCGCCCCCAGGATCGCCAACGCCGCAATGTCCAAAAGATGCGGCCCTGCCGCATACCACATCAGCCCCTCCACCAGAGCGAGACTGAATCCGGCCAACGCTGCAAGACACCACCCGCGCACGGAGATTTGGTGCAAGTGAAGAACGAACTCGCGCAAAAATGCATTGGTCATGGGGCCAGTCTCACTTGCGATGGCTGCTATTCCCTACACCCTCAACCGGCTCTCCACCGTCGTCACGGCCTGTCCCGTCAAAATCACCCGGTCCCCCCGCATCTCGGTGGTGATGTCGCCGCCCCGCGTGGGGAAGGCCTGGAAGAAGTCCACGCGCGCGCGGCCCAGGCGGTCGGTCCAAAGCGGGGCCAGGATACAGTGGGCCGAGCCGGTGGCGGGGTCTTCGGGTACGCCACAGCCGGGGGCAAAGAAGCGGTCGACGACGTCATACGGATCGTCCGGGTCGGCGGGGGCGCAAACGATCACCTCGCCGGGTTCTCCGGCCGGGCTGGAGAGAGCGTCCAGCGCCGCGATGTCGGGGGTCAGGTTTCGTACCGTCGCCGCATCCTTGAGCATCACCACCAGATAGCGGGCGGCCCAGACCTCGACCGGCTCGGCGCCCAGCGCCTCGGCCAGACCCGCGACCGGCCCCGCGCGGCGCGGTGGATCGGCGGGAAAGTCCATCTCATAGGCGTCTTTCCCCTGCCCCCGCCGCACGATCAGCGGGCCCGAGGCCGTGTCGAACGTCACCGTCTCGACCTCCAGCGCCAGCTCGGCCAGCAGCACATGGGCCGAGGCCAGGGTCGCGTGGCCGCACAGATCGACCTCGCGCCCCGGGGTGAACCAGCGCAGGCCGAAGCGGTCGGGCCGGTCGGTGCGGATCAGAAAGGCCGTCTCCGACAGATTGTTCTCGCGCGCCAAGGCCTGCATCCACGCCTCGTCGCGCCACTCGATCTGCGGCTCGACCACACAGGCGCCATTGCCCCTGAAGGGCTTCGCGGCAAAGGCATCCACCGTCCACTGTCTCATCGGTCGCGCTCCATGTTCGATTTGGTGCGCCTTATCGACCCGACGGTACGACAAGGATCACGGGTGGGTTCTTGTCTCTAAATGCAGACTGGTTGTGGTCTTGCATGGGCTCTTTCCACGTCCCGGTCACGAGCAGCGCGACGGACACGACAGCCACAGGTCCAGTGACAAGCGCACCAAATACGAGGATCGCCATCATCATCCAATACTGAAACGGCGTTTTCTTAAGAGAATATACCACATATACAACAAACAGCTCCCGCTTTTTTATTAAGATAAATAGCCTTGATAGAATCAATAAGAATACAGAACTTGAAATGAGGGCGAATATTATGCTTTCGTACCAGGTCATCACACCCCCTCCACCCTCAGTTCCGACCAGCGGGTCATCAGCTTGTCGATCACCCGGTCCCAGTCGGCGGCGATCGGCCGGGTCGGGTTGGGGCGAATGACCATGGCGAACACATCGTCGAGGCCGAAGGGCGCGGCCACCGTCAGCCGGTCGTCGGCCTCCAGCCGCACACCGACGGCAAAGGCCGGGGCGACGAACCGTTCCAGCGCCTCGGCGGTCGCGCTGACGGGGGGCCAGTCCTGACCGAATTTCTGCGGAAACCATTCGGAGACGCGGCGCTGGTTGCGCACCTCGACGCGGCTTTTCAGCGGTTCGTCGAACCGGGCGGCGACCCGGCGGATCACCGCATCCTCGGCGTCCCAGCTGTAGTCGTCATCGAAATAGCCGACGTCGAAATCCTTGACCCCATGGCCCGCCGGCCGCCCCGTCAGGTGGTTCCAGACGCTCTGATAGACCGCGCCGGAAAAGACCAGCCAGTCGTTCAGCGCTTCCGCCCGCACCCCCTCCAGCACCGTCATCAGATCCGGGTCGGCCCGGACGATGACCTCAAGCCGGGCTGCCAGATCGCTCATCGATCCCGCACCGGCCAGGCGTGGTCCAGCGGGCCGTGCCCCTGTCCCAGCCCGGGCGCCCGGCGGATCGCCTCGGCCACATAGGCCCAGGCGCTGGCCACCGCCGCCTCCATCGTCTGGCCTTGCGCCAGCCCCGCCGCACAGGCGCTGGCCAGCGTACAGCCCGTGCCGTGGGTGTGGCGCGTCTCGACCCGTTCGCCCTCCAGCACCGTCTCGCCCCGGCCGGTCAACAGCAGGTCCAGCACCCGTTCGCCCGGCACATGCCCGCCCTTCATCAGTACGGCGCCTGCGCCCATTTCCAGCAGGGCCTCGCCCACCCGGCGCTGGCCATCCAGATCCGCAACCGCGATCCCGGTCAGGGCCTCGGCCTCGGGCGCATTGGGGGTCAGCAGGGCCGCGCGCGGCACCATCCGGGTGCGCACGGCGTCGATCGCGGCATCCTCCAGCAGGCTTGCCCCGCCCTTGGCCACCATGACCGGATCGACGACTACGGGCACGCCGGCCCCGTCCAGAATGTCGGCCACCGCCTCGACCACCTCGACACTGCCCAGCATGCCGGTCTTGATCACGTCTGTGCCGATGTCGTTCAGCACGGCCCGGGCCTGTTCGCGGATCAGCTCCACCGGCAGCGCATGGACGCCGTGAACCCCCAGGGTGTTCTGCACCGTGATGGCCGTCACCGCCGTCGCGGCAAAGCCACCCAGCATGGTCACCGCCTTGATGTCGGCCTGCAGCCCTGCGCCCCCGCCCGAGTCCGACCCGGCGATGATCAACACCCTGCCGCGGGTCACGCCCCCGCTCCCGAGAACAGCTTCAGCCCGACGATGCCCGCCACGATCAGGACGATGCACACCAGCCGGATCGCCGTCGCCGGCTCACCGTACGCCAGAATGCCGACGGTCGCCGCGCCCACCGCCCCGATGCCGGTCCAGACGCCATAGGCCGTGCCGATCGGCAGCTTCTGCGTCGCCAGCCACAGGAAGCCAAAGCTGAGCAGCATCGCCAGCCCGACCAGCAGACTGATCCCCGGCCGCTGCGGCCCCACATATTTGAAGCCCGAGGCCCAGCCCACCTCCAGCAGTCCGGCAATCGCCACCGCCAGCCACGGGTTCATCTGGGTCAGCAGTCGCAGCGCCTCGGTCATGGCCCCTCAATGGCCCGCCCCCCTGCGGCTGGCAACCCGCCCTCAAGCAGCGAGCGACCGCGTCGCGAGCGATAGGGCGAGAGACAGCGCAAGTCCTATTTCCCCACGACCAGCTTCTTCAGCGCCATCAGCAGACCTGACACCTCGCTCACAACGATCACGACGAAGATCAGGATCAGCACGGTCTCGGCCCTTTCCCCCGTGCGAAACAGCGTCTCGGTGCGCTCGATCAAGGATCCGATGCTGTCCACCCGGATCAGCGACGCGAAGGGCGAGTACAGCCAGATCCAGCCCAGCAGGGTCAGCGACGCGCCCCGGAACACGACATCGCCGAACGCCGTCAGCCGCACGGGCGAACCCGTCATCGCCCGGAGCAGGTGGAACACCCCCTGCGCCGCCGCAAATACCACCACCGGCCAGTAAAGCAGCGTCACCGTCTCGGCGAACAGCAGGCCGTAATCGACCCCGCCGCGCACCAGTTCTCCGCCCAGATCCTCGGGCCGGAAGCCCAGCCCCAGCAAGCCGGACCACCACAACAGGAAGATGCCCCAGGCCGTGGCACTGCCCAGAGCGCCCGCCGTCGGCGACATCTTCGGCATCACCTCCTCCAGCGCCCGGTCCGTCTCATCCAGCGTCCCGCCGCCGCTCTTTTCGTGCAGCGAGTCCCACCAGCGCCGGCTGAAAACGCCCACTTCGAACAGGCCCAGATCCTTCGCCCGCCATTCGGTCAGGAAGGCCGGCTTCTTCGCCTGCCGCTCGATGATGAAGGCCGCCAGCGTCGCCAGCCCGAAGACCGTCAGCCCGCTCTCGAACAGGCCGGCAAAGGCCTGGCCGATGGCCTGCCCCACCTCGACCTCGCCGAACAGGATGCGCGCCACCGCGCCCACCGCCGTGATCAGCACCAGCACCGTCAGCGCCGTCTTCACCCCGAACAGCCACCAGGGGTAGAGCTCGGGCCCCACCACATGCTGCGGCCCGGCGCCATAGCGGGCGGCCACCGTCAGCGGATGCCCCACCTCGCGCAGCACCGCCTCAACCTCGGCCTCGGTCAGCGGCCGGCCCAGTTCGGCCTCCCGCTCCTCGACCCGGCTCATCAGCAGGTCGCGCAGCTCCGCCAGAATGTCGTCGCGGCCGGCGGCGGGCAGCTGCGCCCCCACGGCCTTCAGATAGCGTTCGATCAGGTCCATCGTCCCCTCCAGTTTCACAGAATTCGGTCCAGCGAGGCCGACAGCCTGCGCCATTCGGCCTCAAGCCGGCCCAGCATGGCTTCGCCCGCGGGCGACAGCCGGTAAAAGCGTTTCTTGCGGCGCTCTTCCTCGCGCCATTCGCTGGTCAGCAGCCCCTGGCTCTCCAGCCGGCGCAGCAGCGGATAGAGGGTCGATTCCTCCATCTCCAGCCCGTGCTCGCCCAGGGCCACGCGCAGGGAATAGCCGTATTGCTCGGTCTTCAGCCGCGCCAGGACCGCCAGCACCAGCGACCCCCGCCGCAGCTCCAGCCGCATCGCCTCATAAAGATCGGTCTCGCCCAAGGGCCCGCTCCACTCGCGTCACATAGTGTGTGACACACAGTGTATGCGACATACTGTACGAGCGAGTCAAGACTCCCTCGTCACGCCCTCAAGCAGCGAGCGACCGCGTCGCGAGCGGTAGGGCCTAATCCTTGAGATAGAACAGCGCTTCCACCGTCACTCCCAGCGCCCGGGCCAGGTCCAGCGCCAGCAGGGTCGAGGGGATGAAGACCCCGTTCTCGACGGTGTTGATGGTCTTGCGCGACACGCCGGCCCGCTCGGCCAGCTCGGCCTGGGTCAGGCCGGCGGCGGTGCGGATGGCCTTCAGGTGCGACCCCAGCCGCGGGTCACCCATCGGCGCGCTCCGGCAGGCCCGCCTCGCGATCCAGCCAGGCAAAGCGCAGCCCGGCCGCCGCCCCGCCCAGCGTCAGCGCCGTGATCAACGCCATCGGGCCCCACTCCGGCCGCCACAGGCTGACCCCGGCGGCCACAGTGCCGGTCGCCATCAGCACCACGAACGCCGCCCCCAGCGCCCGCGCCCGCAGCGCCCCGGTCAGCTCGTCGTCCAGATATTTGCGCTGGGTCCGCGACTGGAAGTCCCAGCCCATAACCACCATGCTCACCACCCAGGAGTACAGCACCGGCAGGCCGACCTGCAGATAGTCGACGACCGCGTCATCGCCCCCCGCAATACCGTCCCAGGCCTGGTAGGCCACCGCCAGAAACAACAGGCTGGCCACCGGGAAGGCCCACAGCATGGTGCTGCGCCGGGCCTGCAGCCGGTCGCGGCGCGCCTGCACCGGCTCCAGCTGCCACGTCCGGTTCCACGGCCTGAGCGCCCACGCCTTGAACGCGCCCACCACCGCCAGACCCGCACCACAACCGATCACGCCGGCCACCGCACCGCCGGCGCTGATGCCGGCGCGGTAATAGGCCCAGCCCACCAGCGCCATCGCCAGCCCGAGGAGCACCGCCGCCAACGCCGCGATCAGCTTCCTTCCGCGCGCCCGGCCCTCCTGTGCGCGTTCCCGTTCGGTCATCGTCATCATGGGACTATCTCCTCAGGCAGAATGTCACCCGTGGGTTACATATCACCTCAAGGTTACACGGAGTCAAGCCTCTCTCAGGTCCGGGCGTTTCGGGGTTGGGGATACAGGTCCAGGAATCGGCTGCGGTGCCGGGGCTCGACGACCAGACAGGAGGGGCGGCGGCCGAACCACTTGTACCGGTGCCGCGCGACGTAACCGTAGACCGCATCGCGGATCGGCCTCGGGATGACCTTCAGCACCGCCAGCCAGTCCCACGGCCGCCGCAGCCTCCGCGCAATCGCAATCCCCGCGTCCGACCGGGTCAGGGCCCGCCCGTCCTCGATGATCAGAAAGGTGTCGTTCAGGTCGGCCCGCGTGAACCCGTGCCGCTTCGCCAGCGCGATCCCGGTCGCCGACCCTGCACCCGCGAATAGAAGGTCCGGCCCCCGCTCATGCGCCAGAACGAACCGCACCATCCCGCTGCACAGCACGCAGTCGGTATCGAACACGACGATCGGGCGGGGCTCAGATTGGGCAGGCATCTGCACCTTGTACGAGGAGGGGGATCAGGCTCTCAGCCTGCAAGCGAGTGTCGACCGGCCTGGTCGGCGAAGGCCGACCCGGCGCGTTCCGGAGCCGGACGCTCGTTGACCTCCTCCCGGACGACCGTGACCGACACCGTGTTTTCAGCCGTCCGCCCGATGCGTCCCATGACGACTCTCGACCGCGACGGCCCCTCAGGGCACATCCACGCCGCCAACAGGCCGTCCGGCGTCTGGTAGACCCGTCTCAGATAGCAGTTGCTGACCTCGGTGATGAAGGTCGGACCGCCCCTGTCCATGACCGCTTCCATGGCGGCGAAGTCATTCACATCGGCGGCGCGCAGGAAGTCGGCGACCGGATCCACGGGGGCGCGCGGCGGCGCCTCGGCAGCCGTGACCACCAACGCAGCGGAGAGTGTCGCAATCAGCGCAAGCATGTGTTCCCCCCGAGGCATAACCTTCCGCAGACGTGCCACCTTGGCCGCCGGTCGTCCAGCGGCAGTTCGCCACCTCCGCTCATCCCCGCCGAGGTCGTCAGCTGCGCGGTCATTGACGCGCGGTTGCCCGCACGGGAGGATGCCTCATGGCAAACACCCGCAAGCGCAAGCCCGTTATGGATGCGATCTTCGGAGCCCCTCTCACGGGAGATGAGCTTGCCCAGCACATGGCTGCGCGCCCACCCAAGTGGGTCTATTATGTGAGACAGACCACCAGACTTATCGTTGGCGTCGTCCTGATCGCGGCAGTTGTCGATCGGGAAGATCAACTTCCCTTGATCGGGCCTTGGCTCGGGCAAACTTGGTGGGGTCTGTACCTGATTTGGGGGGGAGGCCTGGCCATTCTGGGCCTGTCCGAATGGTACTTCGAGAGACGTGCACGCTCGCTCAGCGGTGTGGAGCCCTAGGCGGTCCGGACCAAGGGACGTTGGCCCGCCCTAAAGCAGCGAGCGACCGCGTCGCGAGCGGTAGGGCAAAAATCATCTGCAAAACGCCCGCCCCCCCGGCTCCAGGTGCAGATGGTCCTGGTGGGGCGCGTCATAGTCGGGGCTCAGCACGGTGCTGAAGATCCAGCAGCCCTCATCGCGGATGCGCTTCAGGAACCGCGCCTCGGGCCCGTCGCCGTACCAGTGCTGCTTGACCATCACCCGCGTGCCGTCGCGCAGGATGACCCCGGCAAAGTCCACCGCCGCCGCGCGCGAATGGGCGCTGGGCCGCGCCCCCGGCCGGTTCGACACAGTGCGACAGGAATAGGTGCCGTAATGGACGATATCGACCACGTCCTGACCGAGGATCTCGCGCGCCGCCGGCTCGACCACCTGCCGCCGCCACACCGACAGGGCCAGCGCCGTCTGGCAGGTCATCACCGGCCCCGCGGGCGACAGGCGCGCCACCGTGCCCCGGTCGACGTCCAGCGTGCCCGCCCCCGCCAGGCCACAGGTCTCCGAATCCACCCGGTCGGGCACGGGGGTAAAGGTCACCCGCGAGGCCTCCAGCTCGGCCCGACAGACCGCCAGGTCCGCCCCCGCCGCATCCACCCGCTCGCGCATGCCGCGATCCGGCCGCTGATCGATCAGCCCCGACGCCAGCCGCACACTGACCGGCGCATTGACCGGCGGCTGGCTGACCGACCCCCGATCCCCCCACCCCGGCGGCGGCGGATTGGCCCGCCCGCACGACGCCAGCACCAGCAGGCCCAGGGCCAGAACGCTCAGGCCTCGTATCAGTCGTGTGTGTTTCATGGGGCGGGAGGGTAGCGGGATTCGGCGGCCTCACCGCCCCCTAGCCGCGCGCCCCTCCGCGCACTACCTTGCTGTTCATGGCCCGTTCTCCCCGCTCGTCCCGTTCTGCTTCCGGTGTGTCCGAGGCCCCGGCGGCCTTTTCCGGCGCGCCCCCCATGTTCGCGCCGGTCACCGGGCCGCGCCTGACGCCCGAAGAGGCCCCCGGCGCGCCGGCCGACTGGGTGCCGCACCGGCCCTCGCGGCCGACGGACAAGGTCTCGCGCCCCTTCCGGCTGGAGACCAGATACACCCCCGCCGGGGACCAGCCCGCCGCCATCGCCGACCTGGTCGAACAGGCGGCCGAGGGCGAGCGCGATCAGGTGCTGCTGGGCGTGACCGGCTCGGGCAAGACCTTCACCATGGCCAAGGTCATCGAGCAGACCCAGCGCCCGGCCCTGATCCTGGCCCCCAACAAGACCCTCGCCGCCCAGCTGTACAGCGAGTTCAAGAGCTTCTTCCCCGACAATGCGGTCGAATATTTCGTCAGCTACTACGACTATTACCAACCGGAAGCTTATGTCCCAAGAACAGACACTTACATCGAGAAGGACAGCTCGATAAACGAGCAGATCGACCGGATGCGGCATGCGGCGACGCGGGCCATTCTGGAGCGGGACGATGTGATCGTGGTGGCCTCGGTCAGCTGTATCTACGGCATCGGCTCGGTCGAGACCTATACGGCCATGACCTTCACCCTGAACGTCGGCGACCAGATCGACGAGGCCAAGCTGCGCGCCGACCTGATCGCGCTCCAGTACAAGCGCAACGACCTGACGTTCGAGCGCGGCATGTTCCGCAAACGCGGCGACACCATCGAGATCTTCCCCGTCCACCTGGAGGACCGCGCCTGGCGCCTCAGCCTGTTCGGCGACGAGATCGAGGCCATCCACGAGTTCGACCCCCTGACCGGCAAGAAGACCGCCGACCTCGACACCATCACCGTCTATGCCGCCAGCCACTACGTCACCCCCCGCCCGACGCTGAAACAGGCCATCGACGGCATCAAGGCCGAGCTGAAGGAGACGCTCGACTGGATGAACGAGAACGGCAAGCTGCTGGAGGCCCAGCGGCTGGAACAGCGCACCCGCTTCGACCTCGAGATGATGGAGGCCACCGGCGCCTGTGCCGGCATCGAGAACTACAGCCGCTGGCTGACCGGCCGCAGCCCGGGCGAGCCCCCGCCCACCTTCTTCGAATACATCCCCGACAACGCCCTGCTGTTCGTCGACGAAAGCCACGTCACCATCGGCCAGATCAACGGCATGTTCCGCGGCGACTACAAGAGGAAGTCCGTGCTCGCGGAATACGGCTTCCGCCTGCCCTCCTGCATCGACAACCGCCCGCTCAAGTTCGAGGAGTGGGACGCCATGCGCCCGCAGACGGTCCACGTCAGCGCCACCCCCGGCCCGTGGGAAATGGCCCAGACCGGCGGCGTCTTTACCGAACAGGTCATCCGCCCCACCGGCCTGATCGACCCGCCGGTCGAGATCCGCCCCGTCAGCGACCCCACCCGCAACCAGGTCGATGACGTCATTGACGAGGTCAAGGCCACCGCCCGCGCCGGCTACCGCTCCCTCGTCACGGTCCTGACCAAGAAGATGGCCGAGGACCTGACGGAGTACATGCACGAGCAGGGCGTCCGCGTCCGCTATATGCACTCCGACGTCGACACGCTTGAGCGCATCGAGATCCTGCGCGACCTCCGCCTCGGCGCCTTTGACGTGCTGATCGGCATCAACCTGCTGCGCGAGGGGCTCGACATCCCCGAATGCGGCCTGGTCGCCATTCTGGATGCGGACAAGGAGGGCTTCCTCCGCTCCGAAACCTCCCTGATCCAGACCATCGGCCGCGCGGCCCGCAACGTCGACGGCCGCGTCATCCTCTATGCCGACAAGACCACCGGCTCGATGGAGCGCGCCATCGCCGAGACCAACCGTAGGCGAGCCAAACAGGTCGAATACAACACCGCCCACGGCATCACCCCCGAAAGCGTCAAGCGCGACATCAAGGAGATCCTGGCCAGCCCCTATGAGAGCCGCCAGATGGACCGCCTGACCGCCCCCGGCCTCAAGGAAGAGGCCAAACCCTTCACCGGCTCCAACTTCCAGGCCGCCCTCAAGGACATGGAGTCAAAGATGCGCGAGGCCGCCGCCAACCTCGAGTTCGAGGACGCCGCCCGCCTCCGCGACGAGATCAAGAAGATGAAGGCCCTCGACCTGGAGTTCGCCAACGAAATGCTGACCGGCGTGGGCGAGGAGGTCGACAAGACGGCCCCGAAGCGGTGGCGGGCAGAGGCTGCGGCGGAGAAGGCGGAGGCGTTCCGGAAGGGGCGGTTGTAGGGGGAGGAGGGCAAAACACCTGAGGCAGGCTAGGCAGAAGAAGCGGTCTCTCGGTCGCCAACGGTACGGCGGCTAGATCTATGCCCCCCCATCTGGCACACTGGACGGACGCCCACTATGGATCTAAGCAGGGATATGACCACTACCGTCCGACTGGACCACGCTGACTGCTTCGACGTTCTGGCGACCCTCAAGCCAAGATCGGTTGATCTGGTTGTAACCTCGCCGCCGTATTTTATCGGTAAGGCTTACGACCGATCGACGTCTCGCGACGATTTTCAAGCTGAGATCGCCAAGCTCATGAGACCGTTAAAGCGGGTCCTCAAGCCTGGCGGAAGCATTTGCTGGCAAGTGGGTTATCACGTTGACGACGGTGATATTTTGCCATTGGATTGGTGCATCCAGAACGTCTTCTCGAAGCACAAGTCTTTCACACTTAGGAACAGAATAATCTGGACCTTCGGTCACGGCGAGCATTGCACTAGACGTTTTAGTGGACGGCACGAAACTATACTGTGGTATAGCCTATCCGAGACGCCCAAATTTAATTTGGACGACGTTCGAGTACCTCAGAAATACCCAGGCAAACGCCATTATCGAGGCCCGCACAAGGGCGAGTACAGCGGGAACCCGTTGGGGAAGAATCCCGGAGACGTCTGGGAGATTCCCAACGTCAAAGCCAACCATATCGAGAAGACCGAGCACCCCTGCCAGTTTCCAGTGGCTTTAGCCTCGAGGCTTATCCAGGCGCTCTGCCCGACCGGAGGCACAGTCCTCGATCCGTACATGGGTTCGGGTAGCACTGCGGTGGCCTCGGTGCTTCTAGGAAGAAGTTTCGTGGGTTGCGACATCGAAGCCACCTACGTCGAAATAGCCAAGTCTCGCGTCGAGAGGGCAAAGGCCGGGACGCTGAAAGTTCGCCCTGATGAACCGGTTTCGACGCCTGATGCTAGGATGGCAGTGGCGCAGCGTCCCGATCACTTTCTAGCACCGCAAGAACTTTCTCCAGAGGACGAGACTCCCGAGATGGCAGCATAAGCTCGTAACCCACAGGCGGAACATGAAGAAACCAATAAACGAGAAAACGCCCAAGGCCGGAAAGAGCATCGGCTATAAGATTGACGCAATACCGCTGAAGCAGGGTAAGTCCACCCTCTATTTGTTTGCGATGCCAGCGTCAGATCTCTGGACGTTCCTTTCGATCGACCGTAGAAATCCCGATAGTAAGGAGGGGTATCAGCGCATATTGAATAATGCGCGCGTAAACGCTGTTAAGCGATACATAGCCGAAGGAAATGCGATTCCGGGCGCCATAATCGTTGCCCTCGACAAGGCGAAATATGACGGAGAAAAACTGCTTATTCCCAAGGGGAATAATGTAGGCTGGGTCATTGACGGACAACACCGCCTCGCGGGTGCTCACAAATCACATCAAGAAGGCGCAGAAGACTTGCATCTTCCTGTCGTCGCCTTTTTAGATATTACAGATGACGAGCAAATTCGACAGTTTGTCACCATAAATCGCGAGGCCAAGAACGTACCGACATCTCTGTTTATGGATTTGCTACCCCATTTGGCAAAAAATGACCCCTCTGAGCTTGCCAAGCAGAGAGCTCATGAGATTGGTGATGCCTTGAGGAAAGACACCGACTCTCCATTTTTCGACCGCATTGCCATAATAGATGCCCCGCGAAAAGGTCAGCTTTCATCAACTAACTTCGTGAGGAAGGTGAGCCCGTTTGTTCATCCCGAAAAGGGCATCATACGACTGTTCACATTTGAGCGTCAGTCCAAAGTCATGTCTAACTACTACGCTGCAATAAAGGAAGTTTTTTGGAGCGAGTGGAAGAGCACTGGGAACATATTTTTCCAGACTGTCGGGTTTGGCGCGATGATGAACTGCTTCGAGCAGTTTTTTAACTATACACTTCAAACTCACAAGTCATTGACTACAGATAATTTTTCATCAACTTTTAAACTTGTGGCAGATTTCGATTTTGAACTGTGGCGACAACTCGGATCCGGAAACAAAGCAGAGACACAGGCAGCTGCCGCCCTATTGGCGACTTTTACAGAAAGCCTAGATGCCACTGATGGCACTGATGAACAAATTCCCCTGTGACCGAGGTAACAAATAAGACAGCAATCGCGGCGATTGGTCAGCGCAGGCTGTCATCGCTAGTTGCCGATTTCGATGACAGGGTTGGCCCAGACCCAGATTTTGACGTCGGAGACGCCGATCTAGAGTTCGCGCTTGCGGGCCCCCTGGTCCCGTCATCTGATTCGTTTTTCTACGTCAATATTCCCAGCCTTCCGATCTATGTCGCCGACACAGCTGCAAAATTCTTAGCGCGTGGATCTAAATGTTTTGGAACAGGAATGCTGATGTTCCGAAGCGGCAATCCTGACATGTCATTGCTAAATTTTTATAACGCCGCGCTGTTTTATACGCGCGCCTGTTGCGCAATGATGGGCGTTATTCATTACGATTTCATATCAGGGCCTAAGCGACGTCAGTGTTTGATTGATTTATTTCCAGCCTTAGCACAACCACATATCGTAAAGGCTCTAAGCAAGAAGGTAACCGATCTCTCTTTGTCATCACGAGTGATATTTGTTGACAAGAAATGGGAGCATCAGGGTATATTTTCTACATATAAGCAGATTTCTGCTGCCGTTACGAGACCAGAATCTTTAAGTCGCTACCTGTCAAATGCCAGAAAGCTTGATTACTCAACCATCTCATCGCCAAGAAATTCGATCATATACGGTCGCGATGAACTGCCGTTCAATATTTCGCCCCTTCGTCGCGTCAGCATTGCTAATGTGTTCGATAACCCATTTCAGTACGGAAAAAGGCCTTTCTCAGGCCCTCCGGCAACAGACGTAATAAACTTTTCTTGGGAAGCATTTTGCCTCTGCCAAGAACTGTGTGCGTTACATGGTGGTGAAAATTCAGTGATCGCATCGAGGTGGACAGACCATATTTACGATGGCGAAACGCAGGACGAATTCTTCGATTTCTATTTCTGCGCGCCTGCGGACGTACTTGGGAAGCTCCATGTACCAGTCTGAAGCGCGGCTATCGTTCGACCTGCTTCATGTTGCAAGAGCACACGGGGCTTGCGGCAAGGGCTGACTCCTATCCGGCCACCCACGCCCGCCAGATTGAGCGGATTGAGTGGTACGACAGTCACGGTGCGTTCTCGGCTTCGCCGCGGTTGGCCCGAACATTCGGTCGATTACACATGGCCGGGCGCGCTCACCCAACACCCTCAACTACGCGCCCTGCCCCCCATTTCCCCTGCCCTTTCAACGGCCCTCGCGTTTCTCGCACCGTTTTGCTCGCCCTGGCTCGAGCCCATGCCATCATCCCCCTGTCCCGTCGCGGGGGAGGGCGCTCGGCCGGCGTTCGATGCGGCGGCGGGAGCGGATGGAGCGGGGTAAGGGTCGGGGGGGATACCCGGCCGGTCCAGGGAAGGCGCCGCCGGCGCCTCCTGCCCGCCGGGGGCGCTGCGGTAAGGCCCGAACACGGCCACCCGACGCAAGCTCCCGGAAAACCCTCCGCGCGGGGCGTCAGCGGATCGGGGCCGCCGGACAGGGCGGCCCCGATTCGGATCAGCCCTCGGCCTCGCGGCACTTTTCGTATTTCTGCAGTTGCAGATCGGGCGGCGGCGCATGGGTGCCGAGGTCGACGATCTGGAGCGCGCATTCGCCCGAGGTGCGCGTGCTGGCCTGACGCACATCGTAGGTGTGACCGTCGCGGGGCGTGAACTGCAGATTATTGAAACAGCCGTTCTGGCCGACGTTCGGCGCCGGATTACCGTTGACCATGGAGACGCCGGTGGTCTGGAGATAGACAGTCGCCGCCCAGACGATGATCGGCTGATCGGCCGGGACGCGCAGACTGGCCTGATCGCCCGTGGTCCAGGTGAAGGAGGCCGCCATCTGGGAACTGTCGCAGTCCTCGTCATGGGCGAAGGCATAAAACTGGTTGGCGGCAGAGCCCGCGCCCGTGCCGCCATAGCTCTTGTTCAGCTGGATGGTCGCGCCCGGCAGTCCGGCATCGAGGCTTTGATAGCCCGCCGCGCCGCCGCACGCCGTCAGGCCGCTCGCCGCGCAGGCGAGCACCATCATCTTGATCTTCTGCATCTTGTCCCTCCCCCGGGCTTGTTCCCGTATGGCGACGCTAATGAACCTTTGCGTGTGTGACAATATGGTTTTTGATCAGGGACTTGGGAGCGGTTGGCACGCCCCACGTCCGCTCCTGACGCACCTGTCGCCTAGCCTCCGGGGTCATGGACTATTTCGACGACGAGCCGCTGACTCCGCGCGGGCCGAAAATCCGTTCGGACGACACCTGGGCCGAGGTGCGGCGGGCGTGGGAGGCGGGGGAGACCGGGGCCTCGCTGGCGCGGCGCTATGATGTGGGGCTGGCGAACCTGTGGCGGCGGCGGGCCTCCGAAGGATGGAGCCGTCGGAAGCCCGCCGATCCCCGGCCGGAGCCTGTGGAGGGCTGGGACCGGCATGCGGAGGCGGCGCTGGCGCGGTTCGAGCATCAGCGGCTGGAGACGCAGGTGCTGGCCGAACAGCTGTGCAAGGCGATGACGGGCGGGTCGCTGGAGGGCACGCCGATCTGGCATCTGGCCTTTGTGCTGCACTGGCGGGCGGAGCATCTGGGCGAGGGCGTGGTGGCGGCGGACCGGGCCTATATCGCCGGGCGCGGGCTGGACCTGTCGTTGTGGCACGAGGACGGCAGGCTGTTGCCGCTGTGGTGGATCGACGAGCTGGTGCTGTCGGCCAACCGCGAGGCCTGGCGCGAGGACCACAACCTGCCGCCCGGCGTGGCGTCGCATGTGCCGGTCCCGGTGAGGCGGGCCGAGGGGGCGAGGGAGCGCGGCGACTTGACCTGACGCGGCAACGGTTGCACCCCGGAGGTCCCGATCCCGTGAGGTGACCATGCGCCCTTTGCTCCCCCTGTCCGCTCTCGTCTCCGCCCTGCTGCTGGCGGTGCCCGGCGCGGCCCTGGCCCAGGACATGCTGATCCGGGGCGGGCCGATCCATACGGGGGTGGTGGCCGCCCCCTCGGCCGAGGTGGTGCTGGTGCGCGACGGGCGGATCGTCTTCGTCGGGGCCGAGTCGGGCCTGCCCGATCATGCGGGGGTGCCGGTCATTGACCTGGACGGCGCGGCGCTGTTCCCCGGCTTTACCGACGGCCACGCCCATCTGGACGGCATCGGCGCGCGCGAGATGACGCTGAACCTCGAGGGCTCGGCCTCGGTCGATGAGGCCATGGTGCGGCTGGAGGCCTGGGCCGAGGCCAACCCCGAGGGGCCGATCCTCGGGCGCGGCTGGATTGAGACCCACTGGCCCGAGGGGCGGTTCCTGACCGCCGCCGATCTGGATGCGGCGGCGCCGGGGCGGATCGTGCTGCTGGGCCGGGCCGATGGCCATGCGGTGGTGGCCTCCTCGGCGGCTCTGGCCGCAGCGGGCATTGATGCCGACACCGTCGCCCCGGCGGGCGGCGAGATCCTCAAGGATGAAAACGGCCAGCCCACGGGCCTGCTGGTCGATGCGGCCGAGGGGCTGGTCGCGGGCCTGATCCCGCCGCCGACCGAGGCCACGCGGCGCGAGATGTATCGCGCGGGCTTTGCCGTCTATGCCCGCTATGGCTGGACCGGCATCCATTTCATGAGCGCGCCCTGGGGGGATGTGCCGCTGCTGGAGACGATGGCGGGAGAGGGCGAGGCCAGTATCCGCGTCTACAACAGCGTCACCCCCGACGGCGCCGCCGCCCTGTTCGCCTCGGGCCCGCGCTCGGTCGCGGACGGCCGGGTCATCACCCGGGCGGTCAAGATGTATGCCGACGGGGCGCTGGGTTCGCGCGGGGCGGCCCTGTTCGAACCCTATGCCGACCGGCCCGACACCACCGGCCTGATGCAGATCGACGGCGCGGCGGCCGTGCCCGTCTATGAGGCCGCCCTGCGCTCGGGCATCCAGATCGCCACCCACGCCATCGGCGACCGGGGCAATGCCTCCGTCGCCGACTGGTACGCCGAGGCGCTGGAGGCGGTGCCGGCCTCCGAGCGTCCGAACGGCGAGGATGTGCGCTGGCGGATCGAGCACGCGCAGATCCTCAGGCCACAGGATTACCGCTGGTTCGTGGACCTGCCGATCATCGCCTCCATGCAGCCCAGCCACGCCATCGGCGACCTGCATTTCGCCCCGGCTCGCCTCGGCGATGCCCGCCTCGACGGCGCCTATGCCTGGCACAGCCTCGTGGACCTCGGCGTCGTGGTGGTCGGGGGTTCCGATGCTCCGGTCGAGCGCGGCGATCCGGCGATTGAGTTCTATGCCGCTGTGGCCCGCCGCGACCTGACGGGCTTTCAGGGCCCCGACTGGCGCCCGGACGAGGCCGTCGACCGGATGACGGCCCTGCACATGTTCACCCTGTGGCCGGCCTATGCGTCCTTCCGCGAGGACGAGCTGGGCACGATCGAAGAAGGCAAGCGTGCCGACTTCACCGCCTTTGACATCGACCTGATGACCGCGCCCGAGGCCGACCTGCCGAACGCCAGGGCCGTGCTGACCATCGTCGACGGCGAGGTGGTCTACCGGGCGGGATAGGCCACCAGCAGGCCCTGAGCCTGCAGCGTCGCATCGGCGTTTTCCGTGACGCTGATCGCGACCGCCTCGATGCCGTGCTGGTCTTCCAGTGCGGCCAGCCAGCCGAACAGGGCCGCTGTGGGGGCCTGTTGCGCGGCAAAGGCCAGACCGCCGTCGTCACCGGGCGACAGCTCGACGATCAGGCCCTGCGCCTCGGCCAGCGGACCGGCCACCTCGGCCAGCCGCGCCGGGTCCGAGGTGGCACCGGGCCGGATGCGGGCCTCCGCCGCCGCGATCAGCCGGGTGGCCTCGGTCGCCTCGACCCGCCGCTCCGCCGCCGCCTCCCGCCAGCCGTACAGCGGCTGAACCACGCCGTAAAAGACGAGGATACCGCCCGCCACCACCGCCAGCCCGATCAGCATCCAGCGCTCGCGCGGGGTCCGCCCTGCCAGCCAGTCCGTCACCGCCCTCATGCCCCCACTCCCACGAGGATGTCGCTGGCGATGCGGTCGCCCTCCTCCAGTGTCGCCTCCTCGACCATGCTCAGGCCCAGCGCCTCGACCCCGTTCCGGATCGCCTCCAGATCCTGAAACGCCGTATAGCTGACCGTCGCCCTGACCCCCGAGACCGGATCGGCGGTCAGGCTGTCCAGCTCCGCCCCCGGCACCCCTTCCAGCGCCTGGAACAGCACGGCGGCGACCACCGCCACCCCGCCCGGCGGCGGGGTCAGGGCCAGACGCCGCTCGGCCTCGGCCAGCGGATCGGCATCGGTCGCCATGTCGGGGAACAGGGCCCGCGCCCGGGCCTCGGCATCCTCGCGCAGGCGACTGGCGGCCATGTCGTCGCGGATCGCCGCCGCCGCCGTCAGCACCAGCGGCGAGACCAGCAGGGCCAGCGCGAGGGCCGCCGCCAGACGCCAGGCCTTCCAGCCCTCGCCCGCCGTCGTCCGCCGTTCGCTGCCGCCCAGATCGACCGGCGGGGTGAGCGCCGTGGCGATCAGCCGGGCCTCGACCCCGGCCTCGGTCTCGACCGGCACCAGACGCCGCTCACCCGCAATGACCGGCGCCAGATCCGGCTGGACCGAGACCGCCAGCCGCTGGCCCCTCAACGCCACGGTCGGGCCGAAGGTGATGGTGTTGACCGCGTCGGCCATCTCCGGCTCGGCCGGCACCAGACTGTCGGGGACGAGGGCGTCGGCCGTCAGCCCCAGCCGGGCGAGGGCGTCGGTCCAGGCCGCCAGCCGGCCCTCGGAGACTGCCGCGACCAGCCGCGCCCCGTCCGCCTCGAGAGGCCCCAGCGCCACCCGCATACCGGCCGGATCGACCGCCAGATCTTCGCGCAGCGCCCACAGGGCGGCGGCCCTCTGCTGCACCGGACGACCGGCCGGCAGGGTCAGCCACCGGACCAGCACATCGGCGCCGGGCACCACGGCGACGGTCCGCATCCGCACGCCGGGCAGGGCCGGAGCCTCGGCCGACAGATGCCCGCGCTCCAGCAGCCGTCCGTCGGCGTCGAGCATCAGGAAGGGGGCGGGATCGCTGCCCTCGGCGGGGATCAGCACAAGGCGGGTTCGGCTCATCGTTCGGCGGTCCAGCGATGGACGACCGTTTCGACACGGCCGTCAGGAAGGGTTCGGAACAGGGCGGTGCGCGTCACCCGCGCCCCGGCAAAATCGACGTCGCTGCGAAAGGCGAAATAGCGCGTCGTCAGGGTCAGCTGGTCATAGACCTCCGAGGCGGGCGTCGCCTCGGCCATGGCCGGCTGGCTCCAGAAGGCGCCGATGTCGCGCCAGCCGCCGCGCGGACGGGCGGCGATGGCGGCGCGGGCGCGGGCCGGGTTGAGCCGCCCTTCGGACAGCATGACCAGCAGGGGCGCGTCATCGACGCTCAGGGTGTTCGGATTGATCGGCGACAGGTCGGACGTCGGCAGGGCGCAGACGAAGGGCCGCAACCGACCATAGACCTCGGCATCCACGCCCCGGATCAGACGCAGTTCGCCGGGCTCCAGCAACAGGGCGCCCGGGGTGCGCAGCGGCGTCTCACGTCCCGCATAGGCGGCGGTCTCGGCCCCGCGCGGCAGGGGCGTCTGGTCGCTGTCGATCCAGTCGGTCAAGGCCTCGGCGACGGCGCGCATGCGGCCTTCGTCGACGCCGAGGGCGCGGCCCAGCGCGACCAGCTGTTCGGCGCCGCGCGGTCGGGCGACGTAGGCGCCGTCGATGCCCGAGACGACGCTGTTCAGATTGAAACAGGCCTGACCGTCACGGACCACGGCCTGGATCTGCCCGGCCTCGATCGGAAAGGCAAAGGGACGCCCGTTCCAGTCCGGCTCGGTCGGGGTGACCGGTCCCGCCTGCCGGATCAGGCGCTCGATGCGCTTCCTCGCCAGAGCCTCTGCGCCCAGCGCATACCACTGGGCCTGACCCACGGAGGCGAGGTTGGAGGCCCGACGCGTGGAGAAGCGCACATCGTCCAGCAGGGCCACGGCGATGGCGGCCATGACGGTCACCATCAGCAGCACGGTCAGCAGGGCCATACCCTTGCGGTCGCGGCGATGCCGGGTCATCGCCCGCTCCCGATCAGCAGCAGCTGGTCCAGCGAACCATAGGTCTCCAGCGTCAGACGCAGGCGCACGGCGTCGGGCATGGTCTGGCGGATGCGCGGTTCGAACACCGGCGTGTCCACCCCCAGCGAGACGAAGGAGGCCTCGGCCACGGCTACGCCGGTGGCGACGACCTGGACCACGCCAGGTCCCGGGGCATCGGGATGGGGGCGCACACGGCGCTCCAGCCGGTCCTCGACCAGATGATATTCGATGCCGATCAGGCCCGATCCGTCCTCGTCCAGCCCGATGCCGGCCCCTGTGCGGGTCAGGGCCAGCACCAGCGTCGGGTCAGCCCCGACCGCAGCCCGGGTGCGCAGCGGCACAATCCCGTCGCCGCCCGCCAGCGGTCGCGCCACGGCCTGACTGACATCGGCCTTCAGCAGGGCCCGCATGCGCTGCACCTCGGCCAGCCGCTCGGAGGCCGCCCTGACCGCAAAGCGGCTGTCGATCGACACCCCCATCACGGCCGTGCCTGCCGCCGCGATCAGGGCAAAGATCGTCAGGGCGATCAGCACCTCGGTCAGGGTGAAGCCGGCGCGGGTCCGTCTGCCCATCACGACACCGCCCGGAACAGGACAGCCTCGGCCGAAGTCCAGACCCCGTCGTCGGACACCCGCACCTCGATGCGCAGCAGGGCCGGATCGCCCGTGCCGCTGACAATCCGGCGCCACATCCAGCGACGTCCGCCCAGATCGGTCTCGCCCGCCGTTTCGCCGGGCGCGGGCGGATCGACCGCCACCAGAGTCTCGACCGCCAGGTTGTCGGCGACGATGCCAGCCAGGGTCCGCGTCTCCAGCTCACCGGCCGTTCGGGTGTTCTCGGTCGTCATGCGCAGCAGGGCCAGGGTCGCCAGGCTGAAGACCGCCAGCGCCACCATCATCTCGATCAGGGTGAACCCCGCCCGCCTGTTCGCGCGCCTAGTCATCCAGACGCACCTCTCCGGCCAGATCGACCGTGACCGTGGCCCGCGCGCGGTCCCGGCTGAGCGACAGCCGCGCCGGCTCGGCCAGACCGACCGGGTCGAACATCACCGCTTCGACCCCGCCGGCCGATTCAACCCGGGTGCCGTCCTCCCACGCCATACGCTCGAACGGGCCCTCGGTCAGCGGCGTCCAGCCGTCCTCGGCCCGCACGCGAAAGCCATAGCCCTCGGCGCCGATGTCGACCGCGACCGGCCGGTTGGTCAGGATGGCCTCTTCGCGCGCGCGCACCAGTCGCGCCGCCAGACGCTCGGCCTCGACCGGCAGGCGGGGGGTCGGATCAGGCGCGGCCAGAACCACAGCGGTCGCCGCCAGCCCGATGACGGCGACCGTCACCATCATCTCGACGAGGGTGAAGCCCGCCCTGCGGGCGCGATCAGCCCTGCCAGTTGCCGATGTCGGCGTCATTGCCCTCGCCTCCCGGCTTGCCGTCGGCACCGTACGAGAAGACGTCGAAGGTCTGACCATGCTCGCTCTCGCGACGGTACTGATAAGGGTTGCCCCACGGGTCTTCCGGCAGGCGACGGATGTAGCCACCCGTGCGATAGCGGTCGGCGCGCGGCGAGGCGGACGGCACGGCGGTCAGGGCCGACAGCCCCTCGCCCGTCGTCGGGAAGGTCAGCATGTCCAGCCGGTATTGCTCCAGCGCATTTTCCAGCGTCGCCAGATCGGCCCGGGCCTTGCCGACCATGGCCTTGTCCTGACTGGGCAGGACGTTGATGACGACCACCGTTGCCAGCAGGCCGATGATGACGATGGTGACCATCATCTCGACAAGGGTGAACCCCGCTCTTTTTTGCCTTGCCCTACCGCTCGCGACGCGGTCGCTCGCTGCTTGAGGGCGCTGTTCTGCCCTGACGCTCGCGACGCGGTCGCTCGCTGCTTGAGGGCGGGTGCGGTTGGAGGTGTGGGTCATGATGTCATCCCATGGCCAGGGTGTTGATCTGAAGGATCGGAAGAAGGATCGACAGGACGATGACGGCCACCACCCCGCCCATGACGATGATGATGCCGGGCTCCAGCAGGCTGAGCATCACGGCGGTAAAGGTGGCGAACTCGCGTTCCAGATAGTCGGCGGCGCGGTCCAGCAGGGGCTCCAGCCGCCCGGCCCCCTCGCCCGAGGCGGTCATATGCACCAGCAGCGGCGGGAACACATCGGCGCGGCGCATGGCGCCCGACAGTGAGCCGCCCTCGCGCACCACATCGGCCATGACGCGGGTGGCGGCGGCCAGCCGGGTGTTCGAGACGGTGCGGGCGGTCAGGTTCAGCCCTTCCAGCACCGGAAGGCCCGAGGAGATCATGGTCGACAGGGTGCGGGCCATGCGCGCGGCATGCAGGTCGCGCGTCAGTCGGCCGGTGATCGGCAGACGCAGCAGCAGGGTATCGGCCTTGAGCCTGAGGGCCGGACGCCGCAGCGCCAGCCCCGTGATCGCGCCCAGACAGACCATCAACAAGAAAAAAGTCAGCCCCCAGTCGCGCATGGCATGGGAGACGGCGATCACCCCCTGGGTCAGCAGGGGCAGGTCCTGATTCATGCTGGAGAACTGATCGACCACCTTGGGCACGACAAAGGTCATCAGGGCGGTGATCACGGCCAGCGCCACGATCGCCAGCGCCGCCGGATAGACGAGGGCGGTGATGACCTTGCCACGCACCTCCTGCTCGCGCTCCAGCCCGTCGGCCAGCCGCTCGAGGATCGGCTGCAGCGCGCCCGAGGATTCGCCCGCCGCGACCATGGCGCGGTACAGCGGCGGAAAGGCGCGGCCCTGTTCGGCCATGGCCTCGGACAGGCGGCGGCCCTCGACCACCCCCTGATGCACGGCCTCCAGACAGCGGCGCACCTTCGGCTTTTCGGCCTGCAGGGCGAGGGTGCGCACGGCCTCCTCGACCGGCACGACCGAGATCAGGGTGGCCAGTTGCCGCGTGGCCAGCGCCAGGGCCCGGGCGTCCAGCTTCGTCCCGCCGGGGGTCTTTGCGGTGTCGGTGCGCGACAGGCCGCGCCCGGGCTGGACCTCCAGCGGCATCAGCTGTTTGCGACCCACCTGATCGCGGGCGGCCTCGAGATCGGCAGCGTCCAGACTGCCCCGGACCGTGCGCCCACCGCCGTCCACGGCCACATAGTCGAAGCGGGGCATCAGGCCACCGCCTCGATCGCCGGCAGGTCCTCGGACCGGGTGCGGGTGACGCGCAGCGCCTCCTCGACCGAGGTCGTGCCCTCCAGCACCAGCGCGCGGGCCTGACCGGCCAGGGTACGGCCATCTCCGAGCGCCTCGGCGTTCATGGCGGCCTCGTCGGCGCCCGTGGTGATCAGCCGGCGCAGGGTGTCGGTGACCCGGATCGTCTCATACAGGCCGACCCGCCCGACATAGCCGGACTGGTTGCAGTGGTCGCAGCCCGTGGGCCGCCAGACCGTCTGGCCCGCCGCGATGCCGACCAGCCGCGCGGTCGCCGCATCGGCCATCTCGGGCGTATGGCAGTGGGGGCACAGCCGCCGCACCAGCCGCTGGGCCATGATCAGCCGCAGCGTCGAGGCCAGCAGGAAGGGCTCGACCCCCATGTCGCGCAGGCGGGTGACGGCGCCGGCGGCATCATTGGTGTGCACGGTCGACAGCACGAGGTGGCCGGTCAGGGCCGCCTGGACCGCGATCGAGGCGGTCTCGACGTCGCGGATCTCGCCGACCATGACCACGTCGGGGTCCTGACGCAGGATGGCGCGCAGACCTGCGGCAAAGGTCATGCCGACCTTGGCATTGACCTGGGTCTGGCCGACGCCCTCGACCGCATATTCGACCGGGTCCTCGACCGTCAGGATGTTGCGCGTGCCCGTGTTCAGCAGCGACAGCCCGGCATAGAGGGTGGTGGTCTTGCCCGAGCCGGTCGGGCCGGTGACCAGCAGGATGCCGTTCGGCTCGGCCAGGGCCGCGTGATAGGCCTCGAGCGTGGCCTCATCCATGCCCAGATCGCGCAGGCCCAGACCCGCCTGATCCTTGTCGAGGATACGCAGCACGACCCGCTCGCCCGCCCGCGACGGCAGGGTCGAGACGCGCACATCCAGCGTCTTGCCGCCCAGCGCCAGCGGGATGCGGCCGTCCTGCGGGATGCGCTTTTCAGCGATGTCGAGCCGCGCCATCACCTTGATGCGCGACACCACCACGGGGGCCAGACGCGGGCTGAGGCTGAGGGCCTCCTTCAGCACGCCATCGACGCGCATCCGCACGACCAGCGCCTGCTCATAGGGCTCGAGGTGGATATCCGAGGCCCCCGCGCGCACCGCCTCGGCGATCAGGCCGTTGATCAGGCGGATGACCGGGGCATCATCGGTGGTGTCCAGCAAATCGGCGGCAGCCGGAATCTCGTCGACCAGACTGTCGAGTCCACCGGGCAGGGCCAGATCGTCGCCGCCGTTCGACCCCGTCACCGGATCGCCGGCATAGGTCTCGGACAGCAGGCGGTCGAAGGCGCTGCGGCTCGCCGGCTGAACCTCAAGCGGACACCCCAGCACGCGCCGGGCCTCGACCAGCGCCAGCGGATCAGCCCCCTCGCGCAAGGCCACGACCGCCACGTCGCCGCGCGCCATCACCACCACGCCGTGGCGCTTGGCAAAGGCATAGCTGAGGGTGGGGTCGGCCAGCATCGTCATGGGATCAGGGCTGAACCGGCGGCTGGACGGGCGGCAGGGCGTCGCCGTCGACCGGGGCGACCGGCGCCGTCTCCAGATACTGGGGCGGCACCGGCGGCTGGGTGCGGATATAGTCGCGCATCAGCTCGTCGAGGCTGGGCTCCTGACCCGGGGCGACGCGCAGCTGCTCCTGACGCATATAGCCCCAGCGGTCGGCCGTCAGGCGCTGGGCATCGGCCGGGCTGCGGATGATGGTCGGGCGGATGAAGATCATCAGATTGGTGCGCCCGCGCTGGCGGCTTTCGGAGCGGAACAGTCCGCCGATCAGCGGCACGTCCGACAGATAGGGCACGCGGTCCACCGAAATGCGATCATTCTGGTCCAGCAGGCCCCCGGCCACAGCGATGTCGCCGTCATCCACCACCAGCGTCGTCTCCAGCTCGCGCTTGTCGAGGATCAGGTCGCCGGCATTGGCGGTCAGGATGCCGTTGATGCTCGACACCTCCTGACGGATGAACAGGGTCACCGAACCGCCGGCATTGATCTGGGGCCGGACCACCAGCTTGACGCCGATGTCCTGACGCTGGGTTGTGCGGAAGGGATTGTCATTGCCGTTCAGCAGGGTCTCGCCGGTCGTGATCGGCACTTCCTGACCGACGAGGATGGTGGCCTCCTCATTGTCGAGGGTCATCAGCGAGGGCGTCTGCAGCAGGTTCGAGCCCGAGTCCGTCTTGGCGGCATTGATGATGAAGCCGAACAGGGCATCGCCGATCCGCCCGCCGCCGCCGCCGATGAAGCCATTGGCCCCCAGCAGGCCATTCAGGGCGGCGCTCGCCAGGTCATCGCGAAGGGGGTCATCCTCGTCCAGATCGCGACCGGCCAGCGCGCCGCCGATCGACAGCAGGGGCGCGGCCCGGTCGGAATAGTTGGTCGCCAGAATGGGATTGCCGTCCTCGCCCGCCAGCAGCCACTGGACGCCCAGTTCGCGCACAGCATTGTCGGACAGTTCGACGACGATGGCCTCAATCAGCACCTGCTGACGGCGCCGGTCCAGCTGGGCGATGACGTCCCCGAGCATGCGCTGGGTCTCGGGCGGGGCCGAAATGACCAGGGCATTGGCGCCGGGATAGCGGGCGATGGTGGCCCGCTGCCCGGGGGCGGCGGATGCCGTCACAGCCTCGCCGCCTTCGGCCGGTGTCTCGCCGGCCGCCGACGACGGCGTGACCGTCTGGCCGACGATCTGCTGTAGCACGGGCAGCAGCTGTTCGGCGTCGACATGCTCGAGGAAGATGACCCGCACATCGTCCGAGGTCAGGGCCCGCTGGTCCAGGTCGAAGATCAGCGACTGCACCCGCACCAAGGCCGCGGGTTCGCCGCGCAGCACGATGGAGTTGGAGCTTTCGACCGCCGTCACCTTGACCAGACCCTGTCCGGCCTGACCGCCGACCGGGGCCAGCACCTCGTCCAGCACGGCGGCGATCTCGCGCGCCGAGGAATTCTCCAGCGTGACCACGACAATGTCGGTGCTGTCGACGTCGATACGGGCGATCAGGGCCCGGACGCGGGCCAGATTGTCGGCAAAGTCGGCGACGACCACGGTGTTGCTGTTGGGGTTGGCCAGCACCTGACCCTGCGGCCCGACCAGCGGTCGGATGGTCTCGGCGGCCGAGGCGGCGTCGATGTGGTGCAGCTGGAAGACTTCGGTCGCAAACCGTTCCGAGCCGACCGTCGCCGGGCCCTGCGCCGCCCCCTGCGCCGGGGCGATGCGGTAGGCGCCGGACGACGTCGGGATGACCACCAGACCATTGGCCCGCAGGGTCGACAGAAACACCTCATAGGTCTCGGCCGGGGTCAGGGGCCGGTCGCTGGTCACGGTCACCGTGCCGGTCACCGAGGGGTCGACGATGAAGGTGCGCCCGGTCGAGCGGGCGATGTCCTGAATGAAGGCGCGGATGTCAGCACCCTGCACATTCAGGATCTGGCGCTCCTGCGCCCGAGCCTCCGTCGCCGGCAGCACAGCCTGCACGACAAGTGCCGCAAGCATCAGGGCGGCCAGACGGCCGAGGAGTCTCGATGACGACCGGATCACGGGCGGGTCCTTACGGTGGTGGTCTGGGGGGCGCCGTCGCGCTCGAAACGGATGACGGCCTGTGGCGCTTCGGCCAGATCGGTACGCAGGCGGTTGATGGCCGACGGGCCATCGAGGGCGATGCCGTTGACGGACAGGATCACATCGCCGGCGCGAAGACCGGCGGCCTGCAGGTCGGCGCTCTGGCCCCGCGCGGTGACGGTAAAGCCGTTGATCGACAGGCCGTGCATACGGGGACGAAGACCCGCCTCGGCCATCAGGCGGGCGGGATCGATGACCGCCGCCCCGGCAGCCGCCGGAGCCGGGCGCGGCGGCGCCACCACCTGCGGCGTCGTGGGCGGCGGGGGAACGGAGGCGGCCCCGACCGGCACCTCGCCGAAATCGATGCGGCTGACCGAGGTGCCCCGCGCCACCGTCACATGATCCTGGGCGACCGCGCGCAGCACCAGTCCGGGCAGAACCTCCTCGCCGACCCCGACCGACAGCTGGGTGCCGTCCGGCAGGCCGAGAATGGCCGAGCCGCCGCCCCCGGCCCCGGCCCGCACGCCGAACAGGCGCAGCTGCTCGCTGCCGGCATGGGTGAGCTCGGCCAGACTGCTGCGCTCGCCCGTATGGAAAAAGGCATCGAACCGCGACAGGACGCCGGTGTCCGGTGCGGTCACGGCCTCGGCCGCCTGTGCCCCGGCGTTGGGGGCCATGAACAGCAACACCAGCCGCACGAGCTGGATCAGGATCAGGGCGGCGATCGCCAGCTCGACACCCCGGCGCAGGCCCGCCCCGCGCGGACGCACGGCATCCGAGGACCGACCCGCCCCGAAGACGGGCCAGCCAGACGGCCAGACCTGAAGGATGGATACGCTGCGGATCACCGACACTCGCCCCGCCGACCCGAAGCGGGTCCCAGAAATCTTCAGGAGACGGACAAGTGACGTCCGCTCCGATTGCGGACGGTCTTACCCCGTACCCGCCCTCGCCAGCCCGCGCGGCTTGATGACAATGCCGCGTATGAATCGCGAAGATTGCTCCGAACGCGGAGTCAGTGTCGCGGCTCCGTCACCGTGTGTCGGAAACGACGGACGATGGAGCGGGTGAAGGGAATCGAACCCTCGTCGTCAGCTTGGGAAGCTGCTGCTCTACCATTGAGCTACACCCGCGGGACCCGGCGGTCGGGCGGACCATAGTCCGCGCGGATCGGGCGCGCTAGACTGGGCGGATGATCCGTATCGGCGAAAACGAGCTTGAGTTCCGGTTCTTTCGCGCCGGCGGGCCGGGGGGGCAGAACGTCAACAAGGTGGCGACCGCGGCCGAACTGCGGTTTGACGCCGCGCGGTCGCCGAGCCTGCCCGAGGGCGTCAGGGCGCGGCTGCTGAAGGCGGCGGGGCGGCGGCTGACACTGGACGGGATTCTTGTGATGACGGCGACCCGGTTCCGCACCCAGGAGCGCAACCGTCAGGATGCCATCGATCGCCTGCATGCGCTGATCGATTCGGTGACGACGCCGCCGCGGCCGCGGATTGCGACGCGACCGACGCGGGCATCCAAGGAACGCCGCCTGCAGGCAAAGACCCGGCGGGCGCAGATCAAGAGCGGTCGCGGTCGGCCGGTCGGGGACTAGCTTCCGGAAGCCGGGGCCGGGGCGGCCTCGGCCGGAGGGGCCTCGCGGAACAGCAGGACCGCGATCCGGTCATCCGCGTCAAAGCCGATCACCCACTGGGTCAGGATGCTGTCGAACCGGACTTCGAACAGGTCGGCGCCGCCCTGACGGCCGACATAGGCGATGGTTTCCAGCGGACCGAAGCTCTGGATCACTCCGGTCAGATCGCCTTCGACCGGGCGCAGGCGGGTGGTTATGTCGTCGCTGAAGGCCGAGAAGTCCAGCGAACCGTCCTGGGCGTCCGCGATCAGGGCCTCGAGGGTCTCGCGGCCGCGGGCGACGTCGGGGGCCTCGGCCGTCGGCGTTTCCTGGGCAGCGACCGGGGGAGCGGTGCGCCGTGTGCCGTCAAAGGCGTTGGGCAGGCTGGCCGCCGCCGTGTCGGAGGCCGGTGCGCCGGTGTCCTGGGCGAGGGCCGAACCCGAGGTCAGGCTGACGGCCAGGGCAAGGCCCAGCCCCAGACCCAGGGTTTTCGAAAAGGTACGCATGCCTTGCCTCCGGCTGTGGCGGTACAGGTGTCGACGCTACAATTGACCCGTCAAAGCGACAGAACAAGGGCAGCCGTCGCCATGGCAAGCGCGGCAAGGCCGATCACCATCGGCCAGGGCGAGGCGCGGGGCACGACCACGACCGGGGCTGCGGCCGTGTCGTCGGCATCGCGGCGGATACGTTGCGACAGGGCGCGCAGGCCGGTGACGACCTCCTCAAGGGCATCGCGGACCTGGGCCTGGGGGCCGAGCTCGCGGCGGATCCAGCGTTCGACTACCGGGCGGGCGGCGGCCCACAGGTCGTGGTCAGGGTTCAGCCGGCGAGCCACGCCCTCGACCGAGACCATGGTCTTTTGCAGCAGGATCAGCTCGGGACGCAGCCGCATGTCGAACAGGGCGGTGATCTCGAACAGCTGGCCCAGCAGACGGCCCATGGAGACCTGCGACGCCTGCTTGCCGATCACAGGCTCGCCCACGGCGCGCAACGCCTGGGCAAAGGCCTCGACCGAATGGCTGGGGGGCACATAGCCGGCCTCGAAATGGACCCGGGCGATGCGGTCATAGTCGCGGCTGAGGAAGCCCCACAGGATCTCGGCCAGATAGCGACGCTCCTCCTTGCCCAGCCGGCCGACGATGCCGAAGTCGACTGCCACCAGCCGCGCCGGCGCGGAGGCGAACAGATTGCCCTCGTGCAGGTCGGCGTGGAAGGTGCCGTGGTCCAGCGCCTGGATCAGGAAGGCCCGCACGACATTGTCGGCCAGGGCGTCAGTGTCCAGCCCCGGCTGTTCGCGGCAGGCCGGATCGGTCATGGCCATGCCCTCGGCCCATTCCAGCGTCAGCACGCGCTTGCCGACCCCGTCCCAGACCACCTCGGGCGCGGTCATCAGGACGACGCCGTCCGACTCGCTCTTTTGCATGACCTCGGCCATTTCCGAGGCGGCTGCGGCCTCGAGGCGCATGTCCAGTTCCAGTTCCATGGAGCGGGCAATGGTCTCGACAAAGGCCTGCGGCTCCAGCCGTCGGGCGAGCCCCACGAACCGTTCGGCCAGGCGGGCGGCGAGGCGCAGGGCGTCCAGCCCCCGGGCGACACGGCCCTCGACGCCCGGGCGCAGCACCTTGACGGCGACCTTGCGGCCGTCGTGCAGGTGGGCGGCGTGGGCCTGGGCCAGCGAGGCGGCGGCGATGGCCGGCTGCAGGTCGGCAAACAGGCTCTCGACCGGACGGCCCAGCGCCTGTTCGATCTCGACCCTGGCCTGGTCCAGCGGAAAGGGCGGCAGGCGGTCCTTGAGCCGCCCGAGGTCGAGGGCGAACTGCGTACCGAAGATGTCGGCGCGGGTGGCCAGCACCTGGCCCAGTTTGATGGCGGCCGGTCCCAGCCGCTCGAAGGCCCGGCCCAGACGCTCGCCGGGACGGCCGGTGCGGGCTTCCCGCCCCGAGAACAGATGCAGCAGGCCCGCCAGCGGCCTCAGCCAGGGCGGAAGCAGGGGGGTGATCTCGCGCGGCATCAGGGCGTCGTGCCGGATCAGGATCCAGCCCCAGCCGATCAGGCGCAGGGCCGCCGCCACGGGGTGACGCACCGGCAGGGTCCGGGGCGGTGCGGGGGGCTGTCGGAAGACGCGGGCCAGGGTCAGATCGCCCAGGCGTGGTGCAGCGCGGCGATCCCGCCCGACAGATTGGTGACGCTGACGTTGGAAAAGCCGGCCTGATCGATCATGGCCTTGAAGGTATGCTGGTCGGGAAAACGGCGGATGCTTTCGACCAGATACTGGTAGCTGTCGCGGTCCCCGGCGACCCAGCCGCCGATGCGCGGGATCATGGTGAAGGACCAGGCGTCATAGGCCTTCGACAGCGCCTCGCTCGTCGGATGGGAAAACTCGAGACACAGGAAGCGACCCCCGGGCTTCAGCACGCGGCGGGCTTCGGCGAGGGCCTCCTCAACGCGGGCAACATTGCGGATGCCGAAGCCGATCGAATAGGCATCGACCGAGGCATCCGGCAGCGGCAACGACAGGGCGTCGCCGACCATCCAGGTCAGCTCGGGGGCGGCCTCGCGGGCCCCGGCCTCACGCGCCCGGCCGGCGGCGATCATCTCGGCGTTATAGTCGAGCACCAGCACGGTTGCGGGCTCCCCGCCCCGGCGCGCGGCGGCCTTGCGGGCCAGCTTCGCATAGCGGAGCGCCAGATCGCCCGTGCCGCCGGCGACATCGAGGATCACCTCGCCCGGTTGCGGATTCAGGCGGGCGGCGGCCGCGTCCTTCCACAGACGGTGGACGCCGCCGCTCATCAGGTCGTTCATCCGGTCGTAGGACGGCGCGACACTGTCGAACACCCCGCGTACCCGGCGCACCTTTTCGTCGCGCGGCATGTCGCGATAACCGAAGGGTGAGGTGGTCTGATCGGAGGGGTCGGCAGTGCTCATGTCGCGCGGTTTAGCCTGTCGGTGAAGCGGCGTCACCGGTCGCTGTGGTCGCGGCCTCGCCGCCGGGGTCCATGACCGCCAGAGCGGCATCATAGCGCTGGATCAGGGTCCCTTCGAGCGCGACGACGTCGGAAAGTAGCAGCCCGAGTGTCATCAGGGTGGCGTTCATCCCCTCTCCTGTCTCGACGCTCTGCAGCAGTGGAGCGACCACACCGACCATCTGCTGGTCGACGCGCTCAAGGCTGGCCTGACCGCGGTAGACATTTGACACCAGCAACAGCTCCTCGGCATCCATCTCGGTGAGGAGACCGCTGGCCTGTATCGCCTGCCAGACCGGATCACGGGTCGCCCCCGTGTGTATCCCGGTGTCGAACAGGGCACCCATGAGCTGCCGGACTTCATCACGGGTTGGATTCGACAGGGCCACCGCCATCACCGCGTCCCGAAGGCGCGTGTGATGCGGCAACCAGTGATCACTGGCCAGGGCATCGCGGTTCTGACGGATTTCCTGAACCAGATAGGTCCGCATCTCGGCCAGTCGCTCGGACTCCCGGCGGTCTTCCGCCCAATTGTTCAAGCCGAGCGCCAGGAACACCGAAAAGACAATCAGCAGACTTTCGAAGATTGCGCGCGGCATCCAGCGCCGCCAGCGACCGGGGCGTGACTGCTGGCGCAGCCCGTCAGGATCCGGTGTCGCCTCCGTCGCGGTCATCGTCCCGTGCCCTCCCCGGACCAAGCTGCAACAGTGGCCACAATTCCGGCTGTGGCAAGAGGCTGCCCGTCAGGCCTCGACCGTCTGGGGCAGGCCGAGGTCGGTCATGACGCCGCGCATCAGGCCGTAGCAGCCGCAGGCTGCGGACTCGAGCGCCTTGCGGTCCGTCACCCGGACCCAGCCACGCCCCCGCCGGATCAGGCCCCGGCCTTCCAGTTCGGCACTGACTTCGCTGACGGTGGCGCGGCGGACGCCCAGCATGTCGGCGACATCGGCCTGGGTCAGCTCCAGCCGGTCGTTGTCGGTCCGGTCGTGGGTGGTCAGCAGCCAGCGGGCGAGGCGCTGGTCCAGCCGGTGCTGGGCATTGCAGGCCGCCGATTGCTGGACCTGGGCCATCAGACCTTCGGTGAAGCGTGACAGGGCCACGCGCATCGGCTCGCTCTGGTGCAAAAGGTCGGCGAAGACCTCGGCGGAGCAACAGGCGGCTACGCCCTCGATCTGGCAGACGGCGCGGGTCGCGGCCCGACCGTTCATCGGTCCGCAAGTGACCCCGACCAGACCCTCGCGCCCAATGGCGGCCGTTTCGACGGCGCGGTCCTCGCCGACCACCGTCATCAGGGACACGACGCCGTGCATGGGAAACCAGACGGCGTCCACCGCCTCGCCGATATCATACAGCATCAGGCCCGGATCGAACGGTCGTTCGTGCAGATGCGGGGCCAGCCGCTTCTGATCGACCGGCCGCAGCGTCGCCAGCCAGAGATTGTCGGTGAACGCGTCCATGGGTGCCTCCTCAGTTTCGGCTCAACGATAAAGCTTGGCCATTCGTTCCCGCCTTCCAGACGGGTCCCTGACCGGTCTATAGGGAGGGGAACGCACCAGGGGAGACGCGCAGATGACCGCAAAGATCGGGGCCGAGAAGGCCATCCAGAGCCTCGACGGATGGGCTGTTGATCCCGGCGAGGGCGACGCCATCCAGAAGACCTTTCGCTTTGCCGACTTCAATGCGGCCTTCGGCTTCATGACGCGGGTCGCCCTGAGGGCCGACAAGCGCGACCACCACCCCGAATGGTTCAATGTGTACGACCGGGTCGAGGTGCGGCTGACCACCCATGACGCCGACGGGGTAACCGACAAGGATGTCGATCTGGCCCGCTTCATGAATGAGGTCGCCACCGCCATGGGAGCCCGCGCATGACCGATCGCGTCAAGGGCAAGGGCGTCCTGATCACGGGCGCTGCGGGCGGCCTGGGCCAGGCGATGGCACTGCGGCTGCTGGAAGAAGGCGCCTCGGTGGCCCTGACCGATCTGGACACGGCGGCGGTCGAGGCGCTGCGCGACCGGCTGCTGGCCGATCATCCCGGCCGGGTGTTCGCCTTTACCCACGATGTGGCGCGCGAGGAGGACTGGGTCCGCGTGGTGGCCGAGGCCACCGAGGACATGGGCGGGCTGTCGGTGCTGATCAACAACGCCGGGATCGGCGGCGAGATGGCCTATGCCGAGGCCGATACGCTGGAGAACTGGCGCAAGGTCCAGGCGGTCAATATCGAGAGCATCATGCTGGGCTGCAAGCATGCGATGCCGCATCTGCGGGCCTCTGCGCCCGCCTCGATCATCAATATCTCGTCGGTGGCGGGACTGGCCGCCGCGCCGGGGATGGGCGCCTATAACGCCACCAAGGCCGCCGTCTGGATGTACACCAAGACCATTGCGCTCGAGGCCGCCAAGCAGAACTGGAATGTGCGCTGCAATTCGGTCCACCCGGTGTTCATCAAGACGCCGATCCTCGACCCGTTCATCGCCATGGCCGGCGGTGACGAGGCCAAGGCGCACGAGCGGCTGACGCGCGGCATTCCGATGAAGCGGATCGGCGAGCCGGACGATGTGGCCTGGTGCGTGGTCTATCTGGCCTCGGACGAGTCTAAATTCGTGACCGGCAGCGAGTTCAAGATCGACGGTGGCATGCTGGCGCAGTGACCGGTGAAGAGTGAGTGGTGAGGATCCAGGGGCGGCGGTGTGATCCGCCACTCACGATTTAGGACTCACCCTTCACGAGTCAGCCCCCGTCAGAGCAAATCGGTGGGCAGGATCTGGCTGCCCAGCAGGCGTTCCATGGTGGTCCAGTGGTCGGGGCCCTGGGCCTCGACCCAGTCCTGCACCATGTCGCGGCCCAGGCTGTAGTTGATGATGTAGCTGCGGTAGGTGTCGATGAAGCGGATGCGGCGCTCGGCCGAACCGCGGCTGTGCATGCCGTATTTGATCAGCCGCTGGATGGTGGTCTCGCGGTCGGCGCGGCCCGACAGATAGTCATCGGCGATGGTGTATTCGGCGCGGGCCAGCTCGCGGGTGATGTCGAGGATGGCGGTCTGCAGCTCGACCTTCTGGGGGTTGAGACCGGCCAGAGGATACAGGACCTCGCGCTCCCAGTCGCCGCGCGTCTCGCCCGGGAAGGCCAGGTCGATGCCATAGTTGGCGCTGCCCTCGGCGATCAGGCTCATCGGGCTGTAGAGCGGATAGACGCTCATCTCGACCCAGCCCTTTTCGCGGACAAAGGTCTTTTCCAGCAGCATGTTGTAGACGTGGTGGCCGGGGTAGCCCTCGTGGCAGCCGAGATCGATGGCCCGTTCGATCGAGATCGGCTGGTCGACATTGATCTGGATCAGGCTTTGCGACTGGCCCTGGTACCAGTTGTAGCCGGACCAGGGTTTGTCGGTGACGAATTCGAGGGTGAAGTTCTCGCCCTCGGGCAGGTCGATATGGGCTTCGGTGCGGGCCTTGCACTCGGCGATGGCGGCCGCGATGACCACTTCCTGCCGGTCGCGCGGGATGGCGGTGCCGCCCCGGAAGGCGCCCAGCCGGGCATTCAGCGAGCCCTCGCCCGGCAGCAGGGCGTCCAGCCGCGCCAGCACGGGATCGAAGCTTTCCAGCGGCCGCAGCTCGGGCCGGATGCCGAACAGGGCCTCGGCCTCGTCGGCAAAGCCCATCTTTTCGCCGGCGATCATGCGCAGCCGGGCATGGGCCGCCGAGACGTGGGCACTGAGATATGCCTTGCGCTGGCGCAGCTCGGGCGACAGCCCCGCATCCGGCACCGCCTCGATCTCGACCAGCAGGGCCTCGGCGGCCCGGGTCAGTTCCGGGACGGGCCGCAGATCGGCCTTGGCCTCGGCCGGCCATTCTTCCGGTCCGTAATACGCATCGACATAGCCCGGCTCATGCTCGCCGATTTCGAGGATCAGGTGGACATAGTCCTCGGCGATGGTGTTGAGGGCCGCCTCGCCGTCCGGGCCGCGCGGCGCAACGCTGGCGCAGGCAGCGACCAGCAGGACGAGGGCGGCAACAAGGCCGAGGGCCGGAATACGCATGCTGGATCACTCCACAGGGTTCGCGCCAAGGCTTAAGCCCGTAGCGCCTGCGCGCCAAGACCAAACCGCAGGGCCGCCCCCCGATGCCGCCGCTTTGGGATTGAGGCCCGCCGCGCGATCCTGTAAGCACCCCCTCCTTGGTCCGCACCCGTAGCTCAGCTGGATAGAGTACTGCCCTCCGAAGGCAGGGGTCAGAGGTTCGAATCCTCTCGGGTGCGCCATTTCCCTTTCTCTCTGGATGGATCCCCGGCATGAGCGAGCCCGTGCCTGACCTTCCCACCGGCCGGCCTGTCGGGCGGGTGATTGCCATGCCGGCGGACACCAACCCCGAGGGGGATATCTTTGGCGGCTGGCTGCTGGCGCATATGGACCTGTCGGGGGCGACCCCGGCGTTCGAGCGGGCACAGGGGCGCTGCGTGACCATCGCCCTGGACGCGATGGTGTTTCACAAGCCGGTGTCGGTCGGCGATGAGGTGTCGATCTATGCCGAGATCGTCTCGACCGGGCGCAGCTCGATCCGGGTCAAGGTGGAGGCGTGGAAACGGCCCCGCAACCAAGCCCATGCGCGGTCGGAGCGCGTGACGGAGGGCATTTTCACCTATGTGGCGATCGGGGATGATCTGAGGCCACGGCCGTTGCCGGATGTGCCGGTCTAGACGGCGACCGTCTCAGGCTGGACCACGGTCTTCCGGATCGGGGTGCCTTCATCGAAGGCTGCGCCCAGCAGGGCCGCGCCGTCAAAGTCAGTCTCGAGACGCCGCCCGTCACGCATGACCAGCGGGCGGAGGTTGGCGCCGCGGAAGTCCGCGAATCCCAACCGGGCACCCCGGAAATTCACCCCGCGCAGATCGCAATTGCGGAAGTCCGCGCTCCGCAGGTCGGCATCCCTGAAATTGGCCCCGGCCAGCAGACTGTCGGCGAAGCGGACGTCGATGGCCCGGACCCCGGGCGCCGCGAGACCCGCCAGCTTGCGGCCGGACAGGGCGTCGCCCAGCGTGCGCAGGTCCTCGCCGGCGAAATCCTCTTCCGCGCCATGGCCCCTGCCCGCCACGACCCAGACCTCGAACCGGTCGAGGGCCTCGCGGAGGGGCGCGGATCGGGTGAGGGCTACGGCATCGGGATCGCGCACGCATCCGGCCAGCTCCGCAGGGTCGATATGGACCCGCTCCAGATTGACGCCGGTCAGGATGGTGTCTTTGAACACGGCGCCCTCGAGGACGGCGGCGTCGAGCGAGGCCCCGGTCAGATTGGCGCCGCTGAAGTCCGCGCCCTGGAGCCGGGCCCCGCCCAGTCGTGCCCGTTTCATGGAGGCATGACGAAAGTCGACCCCCAGCCGGACCTCGCCGTCCATGCCGAAGCGGTGTCGTTCGCGCGCCGGGTCGGCGCTCCAGACCTTGAACAGGCCATCGGCCTGCACCTTGGCGAGGCGCGCATCGCGGAAATCGGTCCCGTCGAGGCAGGCCCCGTAGAGGTTGGCCGCCTCGAGGCTGACTCCCCGTAGATCGGCATTGGTGAGGTTGGCCGCCCGCAGGTCGGCTCGCCTGAGATCGCAGCAATAGAGGGTCGCCTCATCGAGGCGGGCGGCGGCGAGACGGCCGCTCTTGAGGGTGCAGCCGGTCAGGTCCACACCGCGCAGATCGCGCTGCTGCAGCATAACCCCCTGCAGACTTCCGAAGCGGAGGATGAGGCGCAGGCCGCCCGGGCGGCCGGACGCGAACCGCTCGTGCGAGGCCACGGCATCGAAGAACTGGAAGGGCAGGGCCGCAGAACTCATGCGCCACAGTATTTCGCATAATCGTTACAATGGCCTCTACGGCGGGTCGGGGCCCGGGCCGAAATCTTGACCTTTCGGGGTATCGCGCCTACCTCGACCCCATGGCCATTCGACGTATCCTGACCATCGACAATGCCGCCGATCTGGCGGTCCTGAAGCGCGTGTCCGAGCCGGTCGAGGGACCGGTGACCGATGAGCTGCGCGCCCTGATGGATGACATGCTGGAGACCATGTACGACGCGCCGGGCATCGGGCTGGCGGCGGTGCAGATTGGCGAGCTGCGCCGGGTGATCGTCATGGACCTGGCCGACAAGCCCGATGTGGCCGAAGACGCCGAGGACGCGGACCGCAAGAATCCACGCTGTTTCGTCAATCCGGAGGTGCTTTGGACCTCGGAGGAGACCGCCCCCTACGAAGAGGGTTGCCTGTCGATTCCCGAATATTTCGATGAGGTCCAGCGCCCGGCACGGGCCCGCATCCGCTATCTCGACTACAACGGCAAGAGCGTCGAGGAAGAGGTCGACGGCCTGTATGCCGTCTGCATCCAGCACGAGATGGACCACCTGAACGGGGTGCTGTTCATCGACCATCTGTCGCGGCTCAAGCGCGAGCGGGCCGTGGCCAAGGTCAAGAAGCTCGCCCGGATGGCTGCCTGATGACCCGACGCGCCCCGAAACGCACCCCGCTGAAGCGCTCGCGCGACCGGATCGTCGATCCCAGCGGGCGGCGGCGCCTGACCCGGTCGGAGAAAATCGGCATCGGCAGTGTCGCGACCCTGCTGGCCGTGGGCGCCCTGGGCGTGATTGCAGGGGTGATCATCGACCGGCTGCTGGACTTTGACTCGCCGCTCGACACCGGCGGCGAATGGGACGAGGGCGGCGGCGTTTCGACACGCTGGGAGTAATACCCATGCGTTTGGCCTTTATGGGAACGCCCGCGTTTGCGGTGCCCTCGCTGGCCGAGCTGGTGGCGTCCGGTCATGAGGTGGTGGCCGTCTATTCGCAGCCGCCGAAGCCGCGCGGGCGGGGCATGAAGCTGACCCCCTCCCCCGTTCAGGAATTCGCCGAGACCCTGGGCCTGCCGGTGTTCACGCCGAGTTCGATGAAGGCGGCCGAGGCGATCGACACCTTCCGCAGCCTCGATCTGGATGCCGCCTGTGTGGTCGCCTATGGCCAGATTCTGAAGCCGGAGGTGCTGGAGGCGCCGCGGCTGGGCTGTCTGAACCTGCACGGGTCGCTGCTGCCGCGCTGGCGGGGGGCGGCGCCGATCCAGCGGGCGATCATGGCGGGCGATGCCGAGACCGGCGTGCAGATCATGCAGATGTCCGAAGGGCTGGACGAGGGGCCGGTGCTGCTGTCGGAGCGGCTGGGCATCAGTCCGCGCGATACGGCGGCGACTCTGTCGGAGCGGATGGCGCACATCGGCGCCGGGCTGTGGCCCCGGGCGCTGGCGGCGCTGGAGCGCGGCGGCGGCCAGCCGGTCGAACAGGTCGGCGAACCCACCTATGCCAGAAAGCTCACCCCGGCCGAGGCCCGCATCGACTGGACCCGTCCGGCGGCCGAGGTGGATGCCCATATCCGCGGCCTGTCGCCCTTTCCCGGGGCCTGGTTCGAGGTGGCAGGCGACGACGGGCCGGTGCGCATCAAGGCGCTGATGTCGGGGTTGGCCGAGGGGTCCGGCGCGCCCGGCGCGGTTCTGGATGACGCCCTGACCATCGCTTGCGGACACGGCGCGGTGCGGCTGGAACGGGTGCAGCGCCCCGGCAAGGCGGCCCAGAGCGCGGAAGAGATGCTGCGCGGCTTTGCCATTCCCGTTGGAACAACCCTCCCCTCAAGCAGCGAGCCGCCGCGCGGCGAGCGGTAGGGGAGACAACCATGCCCCGCTACCGGCTGACGGTGGAATATGACGGCTCGGGCTATTGCGGCTTTCAGGCCCAGGCCGACCTGCCGACGGTGCAGGGGACGCTGGAGCGCGCCATCCTGGCCTTCAGCGGCGAGAGGCTGCGGATTGCGGCGGCCGGGCGGACCGATACGGGCGTCCATGCCACGGCCCAGGCGGTGCATGTGGATCTGGCGCGCGACTGGCCGGAGCGGACGGTCATGAATGCCATGAACGCCCATATGATCCACGAGCCGGTCGCGGTGCTGGACTGTCGCAAGGTCTCGGACGACTGGCATGCGCGGTTTTCGGCGACGGGGCGGGGCTATCTGTACCGGATCCTCAATCGCCCGGCGCCGCCGGCGCTGGACCGCAAACGGGTCTGGCATGTGAAACAGCCGCTGGATGCCGAGGCCATGGACCGCGCGGCGCAGGCGCTGGTCGGTCTGCACGACTTTACGACGTTTCGCGATGTGAACTGCCAGTCGGCCTCGCCGGAAAAGACGCTGGACGTGGCCCGGGTCGAGCGGGTCGGCGAGGAGGTGCAGCTGGTGTTTGCGGCGCGCAGCTTCCTGCATCGGCAGGTGCGCTCCATGACCGGCACCCTGGTGCAGGTCGGGCTGGGCCGCTGGGCCGTCGAGGACGTGGCGCGGGTGCTGGAGGCGCGCGACCGGGCCGCCTGCGGGCCCGTGGCCCCGGCCGAGGGACTGTACCTCGACCGGGTTGATTACGAGGCTGAAGCCTAGTTTTTCGCTTCTTCAGCCGTGGTGGTGACGGCGTCGCCGACCGCTTCGACATCGCGGCCGATGCCGGAGATGGTGTTGCAGGCCGAGACGGCGAGGGCCGAGGCGATAAGGGCGAGGGTGATGATCTTGCGCATGGTCAAGCTCCGTTATGGTCAAGCTCAAACGCCGATGCCTCTGGCAGGTTGCATGCGGGCCAATGGTCAAGGCATGGCCTGATCTGCTAGCAGAAAGGGCATGAGCCACACCGCACACACCGCCCGCACCAGCGCCGCCCACCGGCTGGTCCAGACCCTGGTCGCCAACGGCATCGACACCGTCTTTTGCGTGCCGGGCGAGAGCTATCTGGCGGTTCTCGACGCCTTGGCCGATGTGCGCGACCAGATCCGGGTGATCACCTGTCGGCATGAGGCGGGCGCCGCCAATATGGCCGAGGCCTATGGCAAGCTGACCGGCAAGCCCGGCGTCTGCATGGTCACGCGCGGGCCGGGCGCCACCCACGCCTCGATCGGGGTGCATACGGCGCATCAGGACTCCACGCCGATGATCCTGTTCGTCGGCCAGATCGCGCTGACGGACCGGGGGCGCGGCGCGTTTCAGGAGGTCGACTACCGCGAGGTGTTCGGTGGCCTGGCCAAATGGGCGACCGAGATCGAGACCCCGGCGCGCACGGTCGAGATCGTCGAGCGCGGCATCGCCACGGCGCTGCAGGGACGGATGGGGCCGGTGGTCATCGCCCTGCCCGAAGACATCCTGCACGACGACGGCGGTCCGGCTCCGGTCCGGCCCGTGACCCCGGCCCGCGCGGCGCTGGACCCCGCGATTGCCCGCGAGATCGAGGGCCGGCTGGCCAAGGCGGCACGGCCGCTGCTGATCGTCGGCGGCTCGGGCTGGACGCATGAGGCGGCGCATGCGCTGGCCGCCTGGTCCGAGGCGCTGGGCCTGCCGATTACGGGCTCCTTCCGCAGGAAGGACATCATCGCCAACGACCGGCCGAACTATGCGGGCGATCTGGGGCTGGGCTGTAATCCGAAGCTGATGGCGCGGGCGAAGAACGCCGACCTGATCATCGCCATCGGCGCGCGGCTGGGCGAGAACCCGACGCAGGGCTACACCCTGTTCGATCGGGACCACACGGCCCGTGTGCTGGTGCATCTGCACCCGGGGCCCGAGGAGCTGGGCCGGGTCTGGCCGACGCTGACGTCGGCTGTGGCGGACAACAGTCTGGCGGCGCTGGCCCTGTCGCAGCTGGAACCGGGCCGCACCTGGCACGATCTGGGCGACGCCGCCCATGCGGATTTCGAGGCCTTTTCGACCCCGGTAGAGGTGACCGGCGCGGTCAATATGAGCCAGTGCATGAAGCATCTGGGCGAGGTCATGCCCGCCGACGCCATCATCACCAACGGGGCCGGAAACTTCGCCGCCTGGCTGCACCGGTTTTACCGGCATCGGGCCTGCCGGACCCAGCTGGCCCCGACGTCCGGCGCCATGGGCTATGGCTGGCCGGCGGCGCTGGCGGCCAAGGCGGTCCACCCGGACCACGAAGTGGTCTGCGTGGCCGGCGACGGCGACTTCATGATGACGGGTCAGGAGATGGCCACCGCCGTCCAGCACGGGCTGAACCCCGTGGTGATCGTGGTCGACAACTCGACATACGGCACCATCCGCATGCACCAGGAGGGGCATTACCCCGGCGCCGAACGGGTGATCGCCACCGATCTCAAGAACCCCGACTTCGTCAAATGGGCCGAGGCGTTCGGCGCCTTCGGGGTGCGTTGCGAGACCACCGAGGATTTTGCCGGCGCGCTGGAGACGGCGCGGCGGGAGGCCCGCGGACGGGGCGTACCCGCCCTGATCCACCTGATCACCTCCGCCGAAGACATCGCCCCCAACCGCACCATCAGCGGGATGCGGGGCGGCTGATGCCCTGGCCCGTTACCGTTCTGTCCATGTTTCCGGAGGCGTTTCCGGGGCCGCTTGGCGTGTCGCTGATCGGGACGGCGTGGCGTGAGCGGGGGCTCTGGAGCCTTGAAACGGTTGACATCCGGGCCTTTAGCGACGATAGGCGCGGCTTCCTGGACGACACCCCTGCGGGTGGCGGGCCCGGAGCTGTGCTGAAGGCCGATGTGGTCGCCCGGGCTCTCGACAGTCTGGATGGCCCCAAACGACCCCTTCTGTACATGAGTGCCCGGGGTCGGCCCCTGACCCAGGCGCGTGTGAAGGATTGGGCCACAGCCGACGGTCTTGTCGTGCTGTGCGGCCGGTTCGAGGGGGTGGACCAGCGTGTGCTCGACGCGCGCGGGTTCGAGGAGGTCGCCGTCGGCGACGCGGTCCTGGCCGGTGGCGAGGCGGCGGCGATGGTGGCGATCGAGGCGTGCGTAAGACTGTTGCCCGGCGTCCTCGGCCAGGCGGCCAGTCTGGAAAGCGAGAGTTTCGAGGACGGGCTTCTGGAGCATCCGCAGTACACGCGACCGCGGACGTTCGAGGGGCACGACATTCCCGAGGTCCTGCTGTCGGGTGACCATCAAAAGGTCGCACGGTGGCGCGAGGAGCAAAGGGAGAAGACCACCCGTGAGCGGCGTCCCGATCTGTGGGCCGCCTTTACGGACAAGACGACCCCGCGAGGCTGAGGCCTCGCAAAGACGACCCTGCGGGCCAGCCCCGCCAATTGACAGCTAAAGGGCGCAAAGCCCGACGGAGAGTGACCATGAATATCGTCCAGCAGCTTGCTGCCGAAGAAAAAGCCCGCCTGCTCGAAGCCCGTGAGATCCCGGTTTTCCAGCCCGGCGACACCCTGCGCGTCAATGTGCGGATCAAGGAAGGCGAGCGCGAACGCGTTCAGGCCTTTGAAGGCGTCTGCATCGCCCGCTCGGGTGGCGGCGTGAACGAGACCTTCACGGTCCGCAAGATCAGCTTCGGCGAGGGTGTGGAGCGGAAATTCCCGATCCTGTCGCCGAACATCGAATCCATCGAGGTCAAGCGTCGCGGCGTCGTGCGGCGCGCCAAGCTCTATTATCTGCGCGATCGTCGCGGCAAGTCGGCCCGGATCGCCGAGCGCCAGACGGTGCGTCCGGCCAAGGGCGCCTCCGTGCCGGAAACCGGCAAGGCCGAGACCCCCGAAGCCGAAGCGTAAGACACAGGTCCGCAAGGACGCGAAAGGCCCCGGAGCAATCCGGGGCCTTTTTGCTGTGCCGTCCCCGGCACATGACGCAATCTGACGCGGGCGGTCCGGGGCCTTGCTGATGGGCCAGACACGAGTATCGTCACCGCTGTGCCCCCCAAGGAGATATCCATGCGCCTCGCCCTGACCCTCGCAACCGCCGCTGTCGCCGCCGCGACGCTTGGTCTGTCCTCCGCGCAGGCGCAGGACGCCCCAGCCTTCACCGGCCCCTACCATCTGATCAGCTTCGGCCGAGACGCGCTGGTCTTTACGGCGACGGGCACGGTCCAGAAGTCGGGCAATATGGCCAGTGTCACCGTGATCACCGGTTCCAACCCCTCAACCCTGGCCGAGACCGGGTTTGCACGGCTGGACATGCGCTATCAGTTCAACTGCCGTGACGCGACCTACAAGACCCCGGTTTTTGCAGCCTATAATGCCGATGGCGGCCTCGTGGGGGCGCTCGATGATGATAAGGACTGGGAAGCGGTCAACCCGGAAGCGGCCTCTGCCATCATCATGGAACTCGCGTGCAACGGCACCATCCCTGCCGATAGCGAACTGAACAGCGACCCCGACACCATCGTCGCCATTTACCGCGACTCCCTCACCGACCAGTAGGGCCGGCCCCTTTCGAGGCGACGCCGTTCAGGGATATCCCAGCCTATCGCACGCCGCACGCTGCTGCCTACGATGCCGACGGCGGCTTTACGGGCGTCGTCGGCGACGACGAGCCATGAGACGCTGTCTGATTGCAGAGGGCTCCGGTTAAGGCCGGAGCCCTTTTCCGTGGGCTGTCAAACGGCCGTCCGGGGACCATCCTCGGGCGGCAAAAGATGCTCCTCCCGGTCACCGGGGTGCGGGTCGATGACGTCGAACGCACGGCGGATGATCTCACGCGTGGCGTCCCCGAGGTCGGGGTCGTTGAGCGCGACCTCATAGTTATCGATCAGCCAGGATTCGCCGTTGCGGATCGACCCGTCGAGGGTGTCATCATCGCGCAACAGGGCGTGTTTGACATCCATGAAGGCCCGGTGCGCCTTGCCCAGCAGGGAGCCGCTGTCCCCGGGCTGGCCGCCGAGGTCGCGCAAGGCGTCCTTGAGGGATTCGACGACGGCGTCGCGCTGTTCGGCCCGGCGTCCATAGGCCAGTTTGCGACCGGGATCGTGGCTGTCGCGAGCGGCATCTCGGTAGCCTTTGGCGCTGTCGAAGGTGACCTCGATCAGACGATTGAGCACACCGATGTCGTGCCCGTGACGGCTATGGTCTGCCTCGGTGATATCCAGACGGGCCATGGTGACCTCCTGTTCCAACACCTCTCCCTTGAAGGGAAAATGCGCGGAGCGGTCGGCGGGTTGCCCGACGCGGATCACAAACGGGTGCGAAGGGACCAGAGCTCGGGGAAGCAGCGGCGCTTGAGCGTCTCGGTCAGATAGCCGACGCCATCGGTGCCGCCGGTGCCGGTCTTGCGGCCGATGATGCGCTCGACCGTGACCACATGCTTGTGCCGCCAGGTCAGCAGGGCATCGTCCAGATCGACCAGCTTCTCGGCCAGCTGATAGAGGGCCCAATAGCGTTCGGACTCGCGATAGACCGTCAGCCAGGCGGCCTCGACCGCCGGATGGGGTTCGTAGGGGGCGCTGATGTCGCGCTCCAGCACCTCGGGCGGCAGGTCGAACCCGGCGCGGGCCAGTTGATGCAGGGCGTCGTCATAGAGGCTGGGCGCCTCGATCGCGGCCTTCAGGGCGGCGTGGGCGCCGGGCCGGTCCTCGTGGTGGGCGAGGAAGCGGGCGTCCTTGAGGCCCAGCATGGCCTCGACCCGGCGGAACTGGTCGCTCTGGAAGCCCGAACTGGTGCCCAGCACGCCGCGAAAGCGCAGATAGTCGGCGGGGGTCAGGGTGGCCAGGATATCCCAGCTCTGGGTCATCACGGCCTGGATGCGGCTGATCCGGGCCATGCTCTTGTAGGCGGGGACCAGATCCCCGGCGCGCACCAGCTGCTGGGCCAGAGCCAGTTCGTGCAGGATCTGCTTGAGCCACAGTTCCTTGGTCTGGTGGATGATGACGAACAGCATTTCGTCATGCTGGTCCGACAGCGGGTGCTGGCAGGCCAGAAGGTCATCCAGCGCCAGATAGCCGGCATAGGTGATGGGTCGGGTCATGCCGGCCTCACGGCTGGCCGAAGCCGAACTCCGCAGCGGTCTCCGGCAAGGCGGCCTGACGCAGGGGGGCCGCGCTGGTCAGCGGCTCTTTGTAAACAAAGCCGTAGATCGGATAGACGCTGGAGCCGAGGTCGTTGATCGGGGCGTACCAGACCTTGACCGCACTCCAGTCGCCGGCGTCGGAAACGTCCACCACGGTGACGTTCTCCTCGATCTTGCCACGGCTGCCGCCCCAGTTGGCGTGGGTGACGCGGATCACGCGGTCGGTCAGCACTTCGGAGACCATGGCGACGTGACCGCGGGTCATGCGGCCGTGGGGCTGGAAGACCAGAACAGCGCCGGTTTCAGGCCGGTCGCCGGTGCGGAATTGTTGCGTCCCCTGACGCCACCAGGTCCAGGCGTCGCCGTAAATGTCGATGCCCGACGCCAACCGCACGAAGGTGACACACTGCCAGTAGACGTCCTGGGTCCGTCCGGGAGAGACGGCGAACAGGCTGAGACCAAGGGTGGCGGCAACCAAGAGGGCGGAGAGGCGTTTCAGCATGCGGAGCACTGTGCGCTGTTGAGACTGCTTCGGCCTATACGATAGTTTTCGGCGCCTGAAACCCCTCAACAGGCGAATTGCCTGTGGGCGAAGCGGCCCGCGTTCGGCCGGGTCTGCGGGCGCGCAACCAGCCACGCGCCGGTCTTTCGACCAGATGATAGGTGCCTGCGGCCACCACCGGCACCATCAGCACCAGCGCCAGCCACACCGGCCACCACAGGCCTGCTTCACCCGCGCCGGTCAGGCGGGCAGCGACATTGACCGCGACCAGCTTGACCGGAATGCAGACCATGTAAACCGAGTAGCTGATCTCCCCCAGATAGACGGCGGGGGCCGAGGCCATGAGGCCCGCGCGGCCGTTCGGGATGCCTGCCAGACCGAGGATCATCACCCCTGCCAGCACGACGATCAGGGCGTCGGGGGCGTTGAAGGCCGCAGTCGCCGCGAGCGCGAGGGCGGAGACGGTGGCGATGGCTGCCGGCCGAACCATCGGCGCGCGGCGATACAGCAGATAGAGGGCGCAGCCATAGGCGAAGCACGGCACGATCCGCAGTGCGCCCCACTGGATGGTGGCCTGAGTCAGGGGGAAGCCGGCCAGCGCCTGGAACACCAGATAGATCGCCGGAATGAAGGCTGCGGTGACGGCCACGGCGATCCACGGCCGGTCGCGCATCCGCCAGGCGATGGCGGCAAAGACGGGGAAGGTTAGATAGGCGAACCATTCTGCCGAGATCGACCAGGAGGGATGGTTGAAGGCCGCCTCGGGCGCCAGCCCCCAGGCGTGGACCATGGCCAGATTGGCAGGCAGCGAGGCCCAGTCGAGCACACTGGCGCTGAGCGACATGCCCGCGACCGTGGCCGCCAGCCCCAGCGCCATTACGCCGAACAAGGTGAACAGGTGCAGCGGATAGACCCGCGCCAGCCGGGCCCACAGGAAGCCGCCATAGTCGGACCGGCGCGTGCCGAATGCCTCAAGATAGACGTGGCACAGGATGAAGCCCGACAGGACGAAGAAGACCTCGACCCCCAGATAGCCCTTGGCCACCGCATGGGGCAGGACGCCGACGTCGAGGTCGGGCCAAAAGGCATAGACGACCACCCAGGCCGCAGCCAGAAAGCGCAGCGCCGTCAGGGGACGCAGGTCGGTCGGGCCGGGCACGGTGGGGGGTGTGGCGGTCATGGCCGAAACCCTGCCATACCGCCGATGTGAGAACCGTTAAGAGGCCGGGTCGGCCGTGCCGTCTGCCGGGGCGTCGACCACGAGGCCCGACTCGCCGGCGCTTTCGAAGGCGGAGACCGTCGCCGCACAGCCGTTCAGGGTCTCGCCCCCGACCTCGAGACGGGCCGTCAGCGGATAGGTCCGGTCGCTCATGCCGTCCGAGCACTCGGTCGCCATCAGGATCAGGTCCATGGGCGCGCCGTCCGGGGTGGTCCCACGCCAGCTGGCCACGGTGCCCATCAGCTCGACCCCGTCGTGGGTGGCCCGCCGCTCCGGCCGATCGACGCCGGAATAGACCAGGGCATCGGCCGTGACATCCACGCCCCAGAAGGGTTCGGTGCCGGTCACCCGCAGGGGCTGGTCCAGCGGCACCCCGCCCAGTTCCAGCGCCGGCGCCGACGGCTCGACCGGCGGCGGGGCCTCGGCCTCGGGCGAACAGGCGGCGAGGGCCAGAACGGCTACGGCGGACAGGATCAGACGCATCACAGGACTCCCGGAAAGTTCGCGCCATGCCAACGCCATCCCGCGACCGGGGTCAAGTCGGCGCCTCTCGGCGATTTCCGCGTTCCGGTGTAGGGTTAACGCCGTCATGCGAAAGGACATCCCATGAAGCTCCTGCGTATCGTGCTCGTTCTGGCGGTGCTGGCCTATGCCGGATGGCTGGCTTGGCCGTTCCTGTCGCCCTTCCTGGAAGGTGCGGGCATGGATGCCGCCACAACCCGGGCCGGGGCCGAGGCCCAGGTCGGTCTCGACCTGCCGGTGATCGCCCTGTGGGTCGGCGCGGTGGTGCTGTATCTGGTCGCCGCCGCCCTGCTGGGGTCCGGAAATCCCCGGGCCGCCGTCGCCTATTTCCTCGGCTTCATGGCCGATGCCGTGCTGCGACTGGCGATTGACCGGGGCGGCTTCGGGGGCGGCAGTGACCCCGGCGGCAAGATTGATCCGAATGCGCCCTCCATGCAGTCGACCATCACCGAAGGCGGTCCCGCCGCGGCGCCGGGGGGTCTGGGCGCGGATCTGGGCGTTGACCCGACCTGGCTGGTTCTGGGGGCGCTGGTGGTGATCGGCATCCTGATCGTGGTCGTCACCAGGGCGCGCCGCCGCAAAAGGACGCCGGGCCAGCTTTCGATCTGAGGCTGTCGACCCCACATCGGTCTTGCCGGTTGATTCCCGCGTCAGGGGCGCTAGACCGGCGATCGACCGATCTGGCGCGGCCCTCCCCGGCCGTCTGCCGCGTTTCCGACCCGACCGAGGACACCCATGGCCCAGGCTTCCGCATCCGACACCCCCTATGACGTCGTCATCATCGGCGGGGGCCCCGGGGGCTATAATGCCGCCATCCGCGCCGGCCAGCTGGGGCTGAAGGTCGCCTGCATCGAAATGCGCGAGACCCTGGGCGGCACCTGCCTGAACGTCGGCTGCATGCCCTCCAAGGCCCTGCTGCACGCCTCTGAAATGTATGAAGCCGCCGGGCGCGAATTCGCCGGGCTGGGCATCGAGGTCTCGCCGACGCTGAACCTCGGCCAGATGATGAAGCAGAAGCAGGAAAGCGTGACCGCCCTGACCAAGGGCATCGAATTCCTGTTCAAGAAGAACAAGGTGGACTGGATCAAGGGCCGCGGCCGGCTGAAGGGCAAGGGCGTGGTCGAGGTCGAGGCCGCCGACGGCACGAGCACCACGCTGAACACGGCCAATGTCGTGATCGCCACGGGCTCCGAGCCCACCCCCCTGCCCGGCGTGACCTTCGAGGCCGGCAAGGTGGTCGATTCCACCGGCGCGCTGGCGCTGGACAAGGTGCCCGAGAAGATGATCGTGGTCGGGGCCGGCATCATCGGGCTGGAGCTGGGCTCGGTCTGGCGGCGTCTGGGCGCGGAGGTGACCGTGGTTGAATATCTGGACCGCATCACCCCGGGCGTGGACAGCGATGTCGCCACCGCCTTCCAGCGCGTGCTGACCAAGCAGGGCATGAAGTTCAAGCTGGGCGCCAAGGTCACCGGCGCCAAGACCTCGAAATCCGGCGTCGAGCTGACGGTCGAACCGGCCAAGGGCGGCGAGGCCGAGACGCTGAAGGGCGATGTGGTGCTGGTCGCGATCGGTCGCCGCCCCTACACCGAAGGTCTGGGGCTGGAGACCGTCGGCCTGTCGACCGACAAGCGCGGCTTCCTCGACAATGACCACTTCCGGACCGGCACCGACGGCATCTGGGTGGTTGGCGATGTAACCCATGGCCCGATGCTGGCCCACAAGGCCGAGGAAGACGCGGTCGCGGCCATCGAGACCATCGCCGGCAAGGCCGGGCACGTCGACTACAACCTGGTGCCGGGCGTGGTCTACACCAGCCCCGAAGTGGCCTGGGTCGGCCAGACCGAGGATCAGCTGAAGGCCGCGGGCGTGACCTACAAGGTCGGCAAATTCCCCTTCACCGCCAACAGCCGCGCCAAGATCAATCACGAGACCGACGGCTATGCCAAGGTGCTGGCCGATGCCGAGACCGACAAGGTTCTGGGCGTCCACATCATGGGCCCGCAGGCCGGCGAGATGATCCACGAAGCCGCCATGGCCATGGCCTTCGGGGGCTCGTCAGAGGACATCGCCCGCACCTGCCACGCCCACCCGACCCGCTCGGAGGCCGTGCGTCAGGCCGCCATGGGCGTCGAAGGCTGGACCATGCAGGCCTAACGGACGGACAGGGGCGGCCTGAGGCCGCTGAGGGTCATGCGCTGGCGGCCATAGTCCAGCTCGACGCGGCGAAAGCGGTACAGGATGTCGGCCCCGATCAGCAGGGCCGGCGCCGCGATCAGGTCCAGCGCCTCAAAGGCGTGCAGATCGGCAAACAGCAGGGACGTGGGGCCAAGGTCGCGATTGGCGATCTCGAGGCCGCGCACCTCGCGCTCGCCGGCGGTCAGGACCTGGCCGGTCACGCCATAGACCTCGACATCGCGTGCGGGTTCTTCGGCCCGTCCAGCGCTGAGGGCCTCCAGCAGCGCCAGATTGCCGATCGAATACTGGGCGCCCGTATCGATGAACGCCGACAGGGTCACGCCCCCGGCCCGGGCTGTCGGAAGGATAAGCTGGCCAAAGCGGCCGATCTCGGCGCGGACGCCCTCGCGGGTCAGCCGCGACGGCGAGGCGAAGGCCGGACTGCCCTCAAAGACGTCGCTGCCCGAGGGCCGCATCGACACCCGCCGCCGGGCCAGATCAAGGGTCAGCCGGTAGCGCGACAGCACGTCCAGCCCCAGCAGGCCATCCGCCGCCAGCAGTTCGCGGCTGACCACCGGACAGACCAGATCGTTGAAGCGCCGTCCGGCAAAATCCAGCTGTGCCAGCCGGGCCGTCGGCAGAACCTCGGCCGAGGTGATGGCATGGACCAACACGGGCGGGCCCGCGGGCAGGTTCAGATCGCGCACCACCGTGTCGGCAAGGACGGTTCGCCCGGCGCCGGTGTCGAGCACCAGCGGATAGCGGTTGCTGCCGTTCAGCTCGACCTCAGCCGCCACGCGGGTCAGGATATTGGTCAGCAGCCGCGGTTCGGGGTCCGGAACCGTCGGCGTCGCCAGCGCCGGACCGGCCATGGCCAGCCCCGCCGCTGACAGAATGAGGGTCCGCCGATCCAGACCGGTCACCGATATCTCCCTGCCCCATGCCCGGTCTGACGCCGGGCTGGCCGGACCTTACCCCCTCGGATGGGCGGATGAATAGACGCCCATGAGGCGGGCGGCGTCGACGGCGGTGTATTTCTGGGTGGTCGAGAGGCTGGCGTGGCCCAGCAGGTCCTGCAGGCTGCGCAGGTCGGCGCCGGCGCCCAGCAGATGGGTGGCAAAGCTGTGGCGGAGAGCGTGGGGCGTGGTGGTCTCGGGCAGGCCGAGGCGGCGGCGCAGGGTCTGGACGGCCGCCTGCACCTGACGCGGGCTGAGCTTGCCGCCGCGTCTGGCGAGGAACAGGGCATGGTCCGGCCCCTCGACCCAGGGGCGGAGGTCGCGGTAGGCGGCCACGGCCTCGGAGACCTGGGGCAGGACCGGCACGATCCGGGTCTTGGTGCCCTTGCCGGTGATGCGCAGGGTCTCGCTCATCGGCACATCGGCATCGGTCAGGCTGAGGGCCTCGGAGATGCGCAGGCCACAGCCGTACAGCAGCATCAGCACGGCCCGGTCGCGGGCGGCCTCCCATGGCGGGGTCTCGGCGTCGTCGCCGGTGGCCTCCATCAGCTCCAGAGCCTGATCGATCTGCAGGGCGCGCGGCAGGCCCGGCTTGATGCGCGGACCCCGCACCAGCGCCAGTTCCGGAGCCTCGATGCCCAGCCGCCGTTCCAGAAAGCCGTGAAAAGCGCGGATGGCCGACAGGGCCTGGCTGAGCGAGCGGGCCGACAGGGGGTGGGCGCCAGATCGCCGCTCAGCCAGATGGGCGCGCAGGTCGGAGGCTGTGATCCCGGCCAGATCGCCGACCGTCAGGGCCCCGCCCCGGTGCCCGGCCATGAAGGCTAGATAGCGACGTCCCGCATGGCCATAGGCCTCCAGCGTGCGGGGCGACAGGCGGCGCTCATGCGCCAGATGGTGCAGCCAGGCGTCGAGCGCGACGGCTGCGGGAGAGCCGGGTTGCGGAAGGGTCAACTGAGGATCGGCCATCGCTCGGCCATGCGTTCGATCACCCGGGTGAGGAAGGCCGCCAGTTCGCAGCCCATTTCGGGCGTGAAACCCTCGGGATCGGGCGAGCCGAAGGCACACAGGCCGGGGCGGGTGGTACCGTTGGGGCCGACATGCGGGGCCATGCGGACCAGGGCGACCGAGCGGACCTCGTCCTCGGCGGCGCCAAACAGGCCCAGCCCCTGCCCGCCCGTGCCCAGCCGATGCAGGCCGTTGCGGCCCAGAAGGCCGTCGACGCCGCCGGGCTCGAGCGCGCGCCAGCCGAACGGAATCCCGCCGGGCTTTTCCAGAACGATCGACGCGCCAGCCAGGCCAAACCGGGCCTGGGCTGCGGCATCCAGACGGCGGGCGAGGTCGGAGGGGTTGCGGGCCTCCATCAGGTCGAGGACGGCGACATGGGTCTGGGCCTGGGCGGCGAAATTGGCACGGGCGACGCCCTCTATGGCCTTGCGGGCCCCAGCCTCGCGCGCGGCGACGGCCTCGACCCGGGACAGGGCGGCGGCGCCAAAGTCCACGACATTGGGGCCGTGGGGGCGCAGACCCAGTTCCTGCAAGAGGGCGCGGTCCTCGACCAGGGTCGCGGCATGGCTCTGCAGCCAGGCGCGCACCTCGGGCCAGCGGGGGCCCTCGTCCGCAGGGTCGTCATGGAACAGGTCGGCGGTCTCGGTCACGGTTGGCCCCGGTTCGGCGCACTCGACCGGGCAACCGGCGCGCCGTCTTACAGAATGCTCTGGCCGGTCTTGCCCCAGTCGGCCAGGAAGGCATCAAGACCCTTGTCGGTTAACGGGTGCTTGACCAGCGCCTTGAAGGTGTCGGCGGGCAGGGTCGCCGCATCGGCCCCGGCCAGGGCCGCGGCCGAGACGTGGGCGGGGTTTCGCAGCGAGGCGGCCAGCACTTCGGTCTCGAACCCGTGGATGTCGTAGAGGGTACGGATTTCTTCCAGCAGGCCGATGCCGTCAGCGCCGTGATCCTCCAGCCGCCCGACGAAGGGCGAGATGAAGCTTGCCCCCGCCTTGGCCGCCAGCATGGCCTGGGCGGCCGAGAAGCACAGGGTCACATTGGTGCGGATACCCTTGTCCGAAAAGGCCCGCGTGGCGCGCAGTCCGTCCCAGGTCAGGGGCAGCTTGACCACCACGTTCGGGGCGATGCCGGCCAGCTTTTCACCCTCCTTGACCATGGTCTCGAAGTCGGTGGCGACGGCCTCGGCCGAAATGGGCCCCTCGACGAGGGCGCAAATCTCGGCGATGACCTCAGCGATGTTGCGACCAGACTTGGCGATCAGGGACGGATTGGTGGTCACGCCGTCCACCATTCCGGTGGGCAGCATGTCCTTGATGACGGCGACGTCAGCGGTATCGAGAAACAGTTTCATGCCGGGAGTTCTAGACCACGGGGCGCGCGGGTGAAAGTCGCCGCCGTGCTGATTCCCCTGCCGGTCGACGAGGCGTTCGACTATGTCGTGCCGGACGACATGACGGTGGCGCGCGGCGATCTGGTCACCGTGCCGCTGGGGCCGCGGCAGATGACGGGCGTCGTGTCCGAGGTCCGCGAGATTCCGGCAACCAACCGGCGGCTGAAGCACATCGTCGCCCGGCTGGACCTGCCCGACCTGCCCCCGGCGACGCTCGATTTTCTGGAATGGGCCGCGCGCTGGACCCTGTCGCCGCCCGGCGAGATGGCGGCCCTGTCGCTGAAGGCCCTGCGCCATGCGCCGCCCAGGCCGCCCCTGCGCCTGCACCGGGTAGCGGGCAAGGCCCCTGTGCGTCTGACCCCGGCCCGGGCGGCCGTTCTGCAGGCCCTCGACGACGGGCCGGCGGTCGCCAGCGCTGCGGAGCTGGGACGGGCGGCGGGCGTCTCGGCGGGTGTGGTGAAGGGGCTGGTGGACGAGGGGGTGATCACCGCCCGGGTCGCCGAAACCGGCAATCCGTTTGCGGCACCGGATCCCCATCATGCGCGGGTCGAGCTGAATCCGGACCAGGCCGAGGCCGCCGGCCAGATCGGTCAGGCGGCCCTGTCGGGGGATTTCGTCGCCTTCCTGCTGGACGGGGTGACGGGCTCGGGCAAGACCGAGGCCTATCTGGAGGCGGTGGCCCGGCTGCTGGAGGGGGACGCGCAGGCGCAGGCGCTGATCCTGTTGCCCGAGATCGCCCTGACCCAGGCGGTCATCGCGCGCATCACCACCCGGTTCGGGGCAGCCCCGGCCGAATGGCACTCGGGCCTGACCGGGCCGCGTCGGCGACAGGTGTGGGATGCCGTGGCCTCGGGCCACTGTCGCATCGTGGTGGGCGCGCGCTCGGCCCTGTTCCTGCCCTTCCCGAATCTGCGGCTGATCGTCGTCGATGAGGAACACGACGGCTCGTACAAGCAGGAGGACGGCCTGATCTATCAGGGGCGGGATCTGGCCGTGGCCCGGGCGCGGTTCGAGAGCGCCGCCGTGGTGCTGGCCTCGGCCACCCCCTCGCTGGAGACGCTGGGCAATGCCCGGCAAGGGCGGTATCGCGAGCTGAGGCTGACGGCGCGGCACGGGACGGCGGTGCTGCCCGACATCACCCTCCTGGACCTGCGGGCCAATCCGCCCGAGCCGCAGACCTGGCTGAGCCCGCCCCTGCGTGCCGCCATGGCCGAAACGCTGGCGCGCGGCGAGCAGACCCTGCTGTTCCTGAACCGGCGCGGTTATGCCCCCGTGGTGCTGTGCCGGGCCTGTGGGCACCGGATGACGGCGCCGGACACGGATTCATGGCTGGTCGAGCACCGCTATACCGGGCGGCTGGTGTGTCACCTGACCGGCTTTTCCATGCCGAAGCCCGAGGCCTGCCCGTCGTGCGGAGCGAAGGACAGTCTGGTGCCGGTCGGCCCGGGCGTGGAGCGGGTCGAGGAAGAGGTCCGCAGCCTGTTCCCCGAGGCGCGCACGGCGATCTTTTCGTCCGACACCACGCCGGACGGGCGCTCGGCCCGCGATCTGGTCGAGGCCATGGAGCGCGGCGAGATCGACATTCTGGTCGCCACCCAGGCGGCGGCCAAGGGTCACAACTTTCCCAACCTCACCCTCGTCGGGGTAGTCGACGCCGACCTGGGGCTGAGGGGCGGCGACCTGCGCGCGGCCGAGCGGACCTTTCAGCTGCTGATGCAGGCCACGGGCCGGGCCGGGCGGGCCGAGCGGCCGGGTCGGGCCCTGCTGCAGACCTGGACGCCCGAACATCCGGTGCTGCAGGCGCTGGCGGCGGGCGACCGCGACAGCTTCCTGGCCACTGAGTCCGAAGAGCGCCGGATGGCCGCCCTGCCGCCGTTCGGGCGGCTGGCGGCGCTGATCCTGTCGGGCGACAAGGCAGATGCCGTCGAAAAGGCCGCCCAGCTGCTGGCCGGGGCCATCCCCAATGCCGAGCGGCTGGAGGTCTATGGCCCGGCCGATGCGCCGCTGGCGATGGTGCGGGGTCGTCGGCGCAAGCGGCTGCTGGTCCGGGCCGACCGGGATGTGGATATCCAGGCCTTCCTCCGGGCCTGGCTGGCGCGGGTCAAGCTGCCGTCCTCGGTGCGACTGTCGGTCGACGTGGACCCCTACAGCTTTCTCTAGGTCGGCGTGCCGGCCTCAGCGGCAGCGCGGGCCTCGGCGGCGACGGCGCGCTGTTCGGCGGCATTGGCCTCGGCCCGGGCCTGGGCGGCATCCTCGGCCGCCGTGCGTTTGGCCGCAGACCCTCGCGACAGCATGTTGAGCGCCTCGACCCCGGCTGAGAAGGCCATGGCCGCATAGATATAGCCCTTGGGCACATGGACGCCGAAGCCGTCGGCGATCAGCACCATCCCGATCATCAGCAGGAAACCGAGGGCCAGCATGACAACGGTCGGGTTCTTGTTGATGAAGTTGGCCAGCGGATCGGCGGCCAGCAGCATGACGGCGACGGCGACCAGCACGGCCACCACCATGATCGGCAGGTGCTCGGTCATGCCGACCGCGGTCAGGATCGAATCGATCGAGAAGACCAGGTCCAGCAGGATGATCTGGAAGATGGCCGCCCCGGCATTGGCGATGACGACATCCTTCTTGTCCAGCATGTCGTGGGTGGGGGTCGGATCGACCGTGTGGTGGATTTCCTTGGTCGCCTTCCACACCAGGAACAGGCCCCCGGCGATCAGGATCAGGTCCTTCCACGAGAAATCGAAGCCCCAGGCGCTGATCACCGGCTGAACCAGACCGACCAGCCAGGCGATGATCGACAGCAGGCCGAGGCGCATGACCAGGGCCAGACCGATGCCGATGCGGCGCACGCGCGACCGCTGATGCTCGGGCAGCTTGTTCGACAGGATCGAGATGAAGATCAGATTGTCGATCCCCAGCACCACTTCCATGACGATCAGGGTGACGAGGGCCGCCCAGGCCGCGGGATCGGAAAGAAGGGGCGTGATGCTGTCGAACATGAGGTCTCGGTCCGGAGAGGAGGGTTTCGCCGATCTATAGAGACTCCCGGGCCTGCGACAAGCCGCCCGCCTGTGGCGCACCGCCTCGGTTGCGGGGGGGAAGACCCCGTGCTATCAGGCGCCCGGCTGAACCGGGACCTCTGTCGCAAGACAGGGACCCGTTGTGCTTTTTTCAAGCATTTCAAGCCTTTGATCGGGGTGATCCGTCACCGCCGGTTGCGACCCAAACGCTTTTTGATCGCGGACCTTGACGAGTGGCTGACGATTTCAGGACTACGACTGTCGGCGCACGTTACGCGCAGGCCCTTTTCGACCTCGCCGATGAAGGCGGGGCGCTGGACGCCGTTCGCGCCGATCTGAAGTCGCTGCGCAAGGCCTGGGGCGAGAGCGCGGACCTGCGCCGGCTGGCCACCTCGCCGGTGATCAGCAATGAGGATCAGGTCAAGGGTCTGACCGCCATCGCCGACAAGGCGGGCTTCAACAGCCTGACGCGAAAATTCCTGGGGCTGCTGGCCCAGAACGGCCGGTCAGGCGACCTGACCGCCGTGATCGCCGGCTTCGACAAACTGTACGCCATCCGCACCGGACTGGTCTCGGCCGAGGTTGTGTCCGCCGCGCCGCTGGATGCGGCGCAGATGAACGCCATCAAGGCCTCGCTGCGCAAGGCGCTGGGCAAGGATCCCGAGCTGGAAGCCCGCGTCGATCCGGCCCTGCTGGGCGGCCTGAAGGTCAAGGTCGGCTCGCGCCTGTACGACGCCTCGCTGAAGACCAAGCTCGACCAGATGAAATTCGCCCTCAAACGGGCCGGATAGGCTGACAAGCCCCTTCCGCTCCGCCCCACAGACTGAACGTTAAGCCAAGAAGAGCCCCACATGGACATCCGCGCCGCCGAGATTTCGGCCATCCTCAAGTCGCAGATCGCCGCTTTCGGCGTGGAAGCCGATGTCTCGGACGTCGGCCAGGTGCTGTCGGTCGGCGACGGCATCGCGCGCATCCACGGTCTGGACAATGTCCAGGCCGGCGAGATGATCGAATTCCCCAAGGCCGGCGTGAAGGGCATGGCCCTGAATCTGGAAGTCGACAACGTCGGCGCCGTTATCTTCGGTCAGGACAATGAAATCGCCGAGGGCGACGAAGTCCGCCGTCTGGGCGAGATCGTGGATGTGCCGGTCGGCAAGGGCCTGCTGGGCCGCGTCGTCAACCCGCTGGGCGAGCCGATCGACGGCAAGGGCCCGATCCAGTTCACCGAGCGTCGCCGCGTCGACGTGAAGGCGCCGGGCATCATCCCGCGCAAGTCGGTGCACGAGCCGATGCAGACCGGCCTGAAGGCCATCGACACCCTGATCCCGGTCGGTCGTGGCCAGCGCGAGCTGATCATCGGTGACCGTCAGGTCGGCAAGAGCGCCGTGGCCGTCGACACCATCCTGAACCAGAAGAACGTCAACGCGAATGCGACGTCGGAAGGCGAGAAGCTTTACTGCATCTACGTCGCCATCGGCCAGAAGCGCTCGACCGTCGCCCAGATCGTCAAGACGCTCGAGGAGCGCGGCGCCCTGGACTACACCATCGTCGTCGCCGCCACGGCCTCGGAGCCGGCCCCGCTGCAGTTCCTGGCCCCGTTCTCGGGCACGGCCATGGGCGAGTTCTTCCGCGACAACGGCATGCACGCCCTGATCGTCTATGACGACCTGTCGAAGCAGGCCGTTGCCTATCGCCAGATGTCGCTGCTGCTGCGCCGTCCGCCGGGCCGCGAAGCCTATCCGGGCGACGTCTTCTATCTGCACAGCCGCCTGCTGGAGCGTTCGGCCAAACTGAACAGCGACTATGGCTCGGGCTCCATGACCGCCCTGCCGATCATCGAAACCCAGGCCAACGACGTGTCGGCCTATATTCCGACGAACGTGATCTCGATCACCGACGGCCAGATCTTCCTGGAATCGGACCTGTTCTACCAGGGCATTCGCCCGGCCGTGAACGTCGGCATCTCGGTGTCGCGCGTGGGCTCTTCGGCCCAGATCAAGGCGATGAAGCAGGTGGCCGGTTCCATCAAGGGCGAGCTGGCCCAGTACCGGGAAATGGCCGCCTTCGCCAAGTTCGGTTCGGACCTGGACGCCTCGACCCAGAAGCTGCTGGCCCGCGGCGCGCGCCTGACCGAGCTGCTGAAACAGCCGCAGTATTCGCCGCTGGCGGTCGAGGAGCAGGTCGTCTCCATCTACGCCGGGACGCGCGGCTATCTGGACGCTATCGCCGTGTCGGACGTCGGTCGCTTCGAACGCGAACTGCTGGCGCGCATGCACTCCAAACATGCCGGCATCCTCGACGCCATCCGCACCAAGAAGGCCCTGTCGCCGGAACTGGAAGCCGAACTGAAGGACGCCATCGAATCCTTCGCCAAGACCTTCGCCTGATCGCCGCCACAGCTAGGAGCTAGAGGAACGCCGAATGGCCAGCCTCAAGGAAATGCGCAATCGGATCGGAAGCGTGAAGTCCACGCAGAAGATCACGAAAGCCCTGAACATGGTCGCGGCGGCCAAGCTGAAGCGTGCCCAGGACCAGGCCGAAAGCGCCCGTCCCTATGCGCAGAAGATGGCCTCGGTGATCGCCAATCTGGCCGCCGGGGTATCGGGTGACGACGCGCCCAAGCTGCTGGCCGGCACCGGCTCGGAGCAAAAGCACCTGATCATCGTCGCCACCGGCGACAAGGGTCTGGCGGGGGGCTTCAACTCGAACGTCATCCGCGCCGCGCGCGAGCGGATCAACACCCTGATCAAGGGCGGCAAGGATGTGCGCATCATCGCCGTCGGCAAGAAGTCGCGTGACGGTCTGGCCCGCCTGTACGGCGACAAGCTGGTGCACACCTTCGAAATGGGGGGTCACAAGGTGATCGGCCTGCCGGTTGCCGAGCCGATCGCCGACCTGGTCGCCGAAGAGTTCGAGGCCGGCCGCGCCGACGTCGTGACGCTGTTCTACAGCCGCTTCCAGTCGGTCATCTCGCAGGTGCCGACGCCGAAGAAGCTGATCCCGGCCGAGGTTGCCGAGGACGCGCCGCCCGTCAATCTGAACGGCGCCGTCTATGAGTATGAGCCCTCGGAGGAGGAAATCCTCGAGACGCTTCTGCCGCGCAACATCACCACCCAGATCCTGGCCGCCCTGTACGAGAACCAGGCCAGCTTCTTCGGGGCCCAGATGGGCGCCATGGACAACGCCACCCGCAACGCCGGTGACCTGATCAACAGCCTGACCCTGCAGTACAACCGCAAGCGCCAGGCCCAGATCACCACCGAACTGATCGAGATCATCGCGGGCGCGGAAGCCCTCTGATCTGCCCCTGAACGCCCTTTCCGATACGGACCGACCCATGACCGACACCACCGCCCCCAAGAAGCCCGCCGCCAAGAAGGCCCCCGCCGCCAAAAAGCCGGCCGCTCCGCGCGCCGCTGCCACCACGGCTGCGCCGAAGATCGTTGCCGGAACCGGCACGGGCAAGATCGCCCAGGTCATCGGCGCCGTGGTCGACGTGGAGTTCGAAGGCCAACTGCCGGCCATCCTGAACGCGCTGGAAACCCAGAACGTCGACCAGAAAACGGGCGAGCCCTTCACCCTGGTTCTCGAAGTCGCCCAGCACCTGGGTGAGAACATGGTCCGCACCATCTCGATGGACACCACCGAGGGTCTGACCCGCGGCCAGGCCGTCAGCGACACGGGCGGCTCCATCCAGGCCCCGGTTGGCCCGGGCACGCTCGGCCGGATCATGAACGTGGTCGGCGCGCCGATCGACGAACAGGGCCCGATCAAGACCACCATGTATCGCCCGATCCACCGCGAGGCCCCCAGCTTCGAGGATCAGTCGACCAGCTCGGAAATCCTGGTCACGGGCATCAAGGTCATCGACCTGATGTGCCCCTACACCAAGGGCGGCAAGATCGGCCTGTTCGGCGGCGCCGGCGTCGGCAAGACCGTGACCATGCAGGAATTGATCAACAACATCGCCAAGGCCTACGGCGGCTATTCGGTTCTGGCCGGCGTGGGTGAGCGCACCCGCGAAGGCAACGACCTTTATCACGAGATGATCGAGTCGAACGTGAACGTCGACCCGGCCAAGAACGGTGGCTCGACCGAAGGCTCCAAGTGCGCCCTCGTCTACGGCCAGATGAACGAGCCTCCCGGCGCCCGCGCCCGCGTCGCCCTGACCGGACTGGCCCAGGCCGAGTACTTCCGCGACGAGGAAGGCAAGGACGTGCTGCTGTTCGTCGACAACATCTTCCGCTTCACGCAGGCCGGTTCGGAAGTGTCCGCCCTGCTGGGCCGCATCCCCTCGGCCGTGGGCTATCAGCCGACGCTGGCCACCGAGATGGGCAATCTGCAGGAGCGCATCACCTCGACCAAGAAGGGCTCGATCACCTCGGTTCAGGCCATCTACGTGCCCGCCGACGACCTGACCGACCCGGCGCCCGCCGCCTCCTTCGCCCACCTGGACGCCACGACCGTTCTGAGCCGCGATATCGCCGCCCAGGCCATCTTCCCGGCCGTGGACCCGCTGGACTCCACCTCGCGGATCATGGACCCGCTGGTGATCGGCGAGGAACACTACCAGGTCGCCCGTTCGGTCCAGGAAGTCCTGCAGCAGTACAAGGGCCTGAAGGACATCATCGCCATCCTCGGCATGGATGAGCTGTCGGAAGAGGACAAGCTGGTCGTCTCGCGCGCCCGCAAGATCCAGCGCTTCCTGTCGCAGCCCTTCTTCGTGGCCGAGCAGTTCACCAACGCGCCGGGCAAGTTCGTCTCGCTGGAAGACACCATCCGCAGCTTCAAGGGCATCGTCGCCGGTGAATACGATCACCTGCCCGAAGCCGCCTTCTACATGGTCGGCACCATCGAGGAAGCCGTCGAGAAGGCCCAGAAGCTGGCTGCGGACGCGGCGTAGTCATGGCTGGCAAACTCTCCTTCTCTCTCGTGTCGCCGGAACGCGAGGTCTTTGCGGGCCTCGTGGACCAGGTGGACGCGCCCGGTGTCGAGGGTGACTTCGGCGTGCTGGCCGATCACGCCCCCTTCATGACGGCCCTGCGCGAAGGCGTGGTCACCGTCATGGACGGCGCCAGCCGCCGCCAGTTTCAGGTCGAGGGTGGGTTCGCCGACGTGACCCCCGCCGGCCTGACCATCCTGGCCGAGCGCGCTGCGGAAGTGGCCGCGGACTGATCTTCAGGACAGTGTGATTGCCAAGCGGCGGCTTCTCCGGGAGCCGCCGTTTCTGCGTCAGGGACGCACGAACCGGGCGAAGTCGGCGCAGACCTGATCATAGACGGCGCGTTTGAACGGCACGATCAGGCCGGGCGCCTCGGACAGGTCGGCCCAGCGCCAGGCGTCGAACTCCTGCTCGCCGTGGGCCTGCAGATCGACCTCGTCATCCGTGCCGGTGAAGCGGAAGGCGAACCACACCTGCTTCTGGCCGATATTGCCGCGCTTCTTCATGGCGCCGTTCAGCACATCGGGCGGAAAGTCATAGACGATCCAGCCCTCGGTCCGGCCCAGCAGTTCGACCGAACGGATACCGGTTTCCTCGAACAGTTCGCGGCGGGCGGCGACCTCGAGGTCTTCACCGTCGTCGACGCCGCCCTGGGGGAACTGCCAGTTCCACGGGTCTGCCGTGCCGATCCGGCGGCCCAGCCAGACGCGGCCCTCGGCATGGAAGACCACGACGCCGACATTGGGGCGATAGAGGGAGAGGTCGCGCTCGCTCACAGGGCCTAGCGCCCCGGGCGGCGGGTCATGGCGCTGGCGGGGGCCAGCTGCAGGCCCCGTGCGTCCAGTCCGGCGGCCCAACGGGCTACGGCCTCGACCGTCACCGGATAGCTGAACCCGGTGCCCAGCGCGTCGCCCCGCTGTTTGGCCATGGCCTCGATAGCGTTCAGCTGGCCCATGATGGCCACCGGAGTCTGGGTCTCGTCGATCACGCGGTCGGCCGTGGCGCGCGACCAGGCACCGGGGCGGCGACGCGCCTGGCCATCGTCGATGAAGGCCAGGCCATGGGTGCGCAGCGTGCCCAGCATGGCGCCGAAGGCCGCATCCGAGGTCATGAAGCGGTCGCCCAGATAGTTGGTCACCCCGAAATAGCCGGTTGCCCGACCCAGCAGCCACGGCAGCTTGCCGCCCACGTCCTCGGCCCCGCCGTCGGCCAGCAGGGTGTAGGGACCGGGGTCATTGTCGGGATAGCCGGTCGGCTCCATCGGGATTTCGATCATCACCTCATGCCCGTGCGCGCGGGCCAGGTCGATCCAGGCCTGCAGGTCGTCGGCATAGGGGACAAAGCTTAGGGTGATTTCCGCAGGCAGGCGTTCGATCGCCGCCCGCGTCGTGGTGGCATTCAGGCCCAGACCGCCGACGATCAGGGCCACGCGCGGCTTGCCGTTCGGGCGGAACGGGCGGGCGTAGGCTTCGGCGGGCGTGCGGCCGTCGGTGGCGATGATCGGCAGGGGACCGGCCGGGCCGGGGCGGCTCAGCCCCTCGATGGGCGCGCGGGGCAGGGGCGTGGTGGCGGCGATGCGCGGGGCGGTGATCCCCTCGCCCGAGCCCGAGACACTGGCCCCGTCGGGCAGGGTGATGACGGCCTCGGTGCCCAGGGCCTCCGGGTCGGCGCCGAGGGTCAGCCAGGCATCCTCGGCCCCCATGGAAAAGGCCTCCATGCCGGTCGGCACGCGCTCGGCCACGACCTCGCGCTTCAGATCGACGCGGGCCGAGGGCAGGCCCGCACGCGGGTCGCCCAGCACGGCGATGAACAGTCCGGCGCTGAGCAGGACCAGCAGACCGGCCGAAGCCACGGCCACCGGCGGCTTGCGGAAGAAGGCGACGGCCCGTTTGCGGACAGCGCCCACGTCGACGCGGCGCGGCGGAGACCCGGCCTTGGCGGCGAGACGCGACTGGCGTTTGGCGAAACTGGACTCGGACATGCGGACCCGGACGGCGTCACGGCCTGGCCGCCCATGCGGTTCAGGCCATTTGGGCGCAGAATGCCCGGCGCCGGTTAAGAAACCCTAACGCCGCATTCACCATGCCGACCCGGGCGGGCGTGTGCCCTATTCCGGGTCGGTCGTGGCCGCCATTTCGGTCGGCTCGGTGCCCGGGAGCGTGACGACGATGCCTTCCGGCGCGGCCGCCAGCTGGTCGAGACGGCCGCCCGCGCGCAGCACGTCATAGGCGCGCTCCAGCTGATAGTCGGTGTCCTCCGGATAGTCCTCGCCCGGCGCCTCGAACGGCACGTGGGGCCCCTTGCGCTCGGCCCCGATCGAGGCGTCCAGCGCCGTGGAATAGGCGGCTTCGGAATAAATGAAGTTCGACCGCGCCACGATGCCGGCTTCGGCGAACGAGCGCGAAACCTCGAGGTCCGGCTCGATGCCGATCTTCTGGATCGAGGATCCGGACGGCGTGTAATAGCGCGCCGTGGTGATCGACAGGGCCCCGTCCTCACCGCCGCGCAGCGGGATCACGGTCTGGACCGACCCCTTGCCGAAGCTGGTCAGGCCGACGACGGTCGCCCGCTCGTGATCCTGAAGCGCACCGGCGACGATTTCCGAGGCCGAGGCCGAGCCATAGTTGACCAGCACCACGACCGGCAGGCCGTTGGCCAGATCGCCGGGCCGGGCCGAATAGCGCTCGATCTGATCGGGCTTGCGGCCGCGCTGGCTGACGATCTCGCCGCGCTCGAGGAAAGCGTCCGACACTGCGATCGCCGCCGACAGCAGGCCACCGCCGTTGTTTCGCAGATCAACGACATAGCCCTTGATGCCGGGGTTTTCGGACTGCAGCCGGGCCATGACCTCGTTCAGTTCGCGGCCCGTATTCTCGTTGAAGGTCGAGATACGGACATAGCCGAAGTCGCCCTCGACCCGGCCGGTGACGGATTCGATCTTGATGATCTCGCGCGTCAGGGTGACCTCGAGCGGGTCGGAGCCGTCGCGCAGGAAGGTGACCCGCACCTCGGTACCGGCCGCGCCGCGCAGCTTCTCGGAGACCTCGGTGACCGACAGGCCCGCGGCCGTCATGCCTTCGATGGACGAGATGACATCGCCGGCCTGGACGCCGGCCCGGGCTGCGGGACCGCCGTCCATCGGCGAGATGACCTTCACGAAGCCCCCCTCGGCCGAGATGGTCAGGCCGACGCCCGAATACTGCCCCTCGGTCCGCTCGCGCAGCTCGCCGAAGCCGGCGGGAGCCAGATAGCTGGAATGGGGGTCGAGCGCGGTCATCATGCCGCTGAGCGAGGCTTCGATCAGCTTGCGATCGTCGACCGGCACCACATAGGCCTGCTTCACCACGGCGAGCACATCGCCGAACAGCTCCAGCATGCGGAAGGTCTCGTTGTTGCGGACGCTTTGCTGGGCCATGGCCGCAGCCCCTGCCCCGAGCGCCAAGGCCGCACATCCGACGAGCAACAGTCTACGCATACGTTTGTCTTTCCTTGTGGCCGAACCCGGCCCGAGCGCGGGGTCGCCCCACTGGTCAGTCAATGGCCTTATCAAATAGTGGAACACAGGACCAAATCGAGGCGAAACCCCGGCTACGGTATAAATTCCGCGTCAGGCTCGCCCGGCCGGCGGCGTTCAGTCCAGCCAGGGCGAGGGATCGACGGCCAGTTCCTCGCGTCTCAACTCCAGCAGGACCGGCAGGCTGTCATGCCCTGCACCCAGCCGCTGACCGCTCTGGACCCGGTCGCCGGTGGCGATATCGAGTGTGGCCAGCCCCGACAGCACGACCCGCCACCCCGGCCCGGCGTCAAGGATGACCACCAGCCCCCAGCCGTCCAGCGGCCCCGCATGGATGACCTCGGCCTCGAGCGGGGCGACCACCGCCTGCCCCGGCGCCCGCCACTGCCAGCCGGTCGAACCCTTGCCGAAGCGGGCCATGGGCGCGCCCTCGACCGGGGCCAGAAGGGTGTCGCGTCCATTGGGCAGCCGGAGCGCGGGAGTCTGGCTGACCGGGACGTCGGGGACCCGGGCCCCGGCGGCGCGGAGGCGGCCTTGCAGCGCCTCGACCTCTCGGCCGGCCCGCCGGGCCTCGGCCCTGAGGGTCGCGCGGCGGGCACGGTCCGAGACCAGCCGCGACTGCAGCGTGGCCTGTCGGTCGCCCGTCTGGCTCTCGCTGACGAACAGCCGCTCACTTTGCAGGGCGATGGCGCGACGCTCGGCGACGACGGCGGCGCGGCGGCGATCGGCCCGGTCGACCTGATCGGTCAGGGGCTCGACCAGCGCCTGCATCAGCACGGCGGCACGCACGGTATCGACGGCCTCCTGCGTGGGAACGACCAGCGGCGGCGGCGGATGCCGGGTCAGGGTCTGCAGGGCGCCCAGCACCCGCGTGAGCGGCCCCTTGGCGAGGGCCAGCTCCTCAAGGGCGCGGGCTTCGAGACGGCCGGCGGCATCCAGCTGCCGACGCTGCAGCAGGACGGTTTCGTCGCCGTCGGGCGCGGGCTGGCGTTCCAGACTGGCTTCGGTGGCGGCGATGCGGCGATCCAGCGCGGTCACATCCGACTCAAGCCGGCGCGCCCGGATCACGGCGTCACGATACTGAGCCTGGGTCTGCACGACGGCTTCAGGATCGGGGCGCGGGATCGACTGGCCGGACACGGGTCCGACCATGCCGAGCATCAGGACGACCATCAGCAGGATCCGACCCATCTGCCTCAGTCCCGGTGATAGGGCGTGCCCGCCAGCAGGGTGGTGGCGCGATAGATCTGTTCGGCCAGCATGGCCCGGGCCAGGGCGTGCGGCCAGGTCTGGGGACCGAAGGCCAGCGTCAGGGAAGCGGCGTCGCGCACCATCTCGTCCAGCCCGTCGGCCCCGCCGATGACAAAGGCCAGATGGCGCTCGCCGCCGTCCCGGATGTCACGGATCAGATCGGCAAAGGCGCGCGACGAATAGGTCTTGCCGCGTTCATCGCAGGCGATCAGGCGCGCGCCGGTGGTGGCCGTCAGCAGGGCGACGCCTTCCGGGCCGGGGCCGGGCTTTTTGGTCTCGACGTCAATCAGCTCGCAGGGGCCCAGGCCGATGCCGCGACCCGTACGGCCGGCGCGCAGGGCATAGTCGCTGGCGAGGTCCGCCTCGGGGCCTCGTCCGGCCCGCCCGATGGCCACGATCGACAGCTTCACGAAGCGGGTCTCCCGTCAGGCAAAACCCTAGTTGCGGGCGGTCCGGTGCGCCGCATCGACGGCCCAGATCTTCTCGATGTTGTAGAAGGTCCGCACCTCGGGCCGGAACAGGTGGACGATCACATCCCCGGCGTCGATCAGCACCCAGTCACAATGGGGCAGACCCTCGACCTTGGCCTTGCCGAAGCCGTGTTCCTTGAGGGTGCGCAGCAGGTGGTCGGCCAAGGCGCTGACGTGGCGGTGCGAGCGGCCCGACGCCACGATCATGGTGTCGGACATCGGGCTTTTGCCCTTGAGGTCGATCAGGACAATGTCCTGCGCCTTGTCCTCGTCCAGCTTGGCCAGGAGGGCGGTTTCGAGCGGGGTGCTTCCGGTCGGAAGCTCGGCGGATCGGGCGTCAGCACTGTCCGGGCCGTCGGAATCGACGTGGGGGGTGTCGTCAGCATGCGCATCGTGCGCGGGCGAGGGGGTCAGCGGAATACTCCAGTCGACAAAGGGTCAGGCATAAGCCTAGCACATCCCCGCCCGGCGGTCACTGTCGCCCGGACGCGGCCTCGGCGCGCAGGGCGGTCGAGGAGGTGCGGTTGAGCGGCGCCGTCAGATAGACCCAGGCCGGGGCCTGCCGATCCGCCAGCGTCAGGGCCTCATGCGCCTGGATACGAAAGCGACGATAGCGCAGGGCGGCGGGCGCCGAGCGGCTCTCCAGAAGGCTGCCCGGGCGGGCCACGACCGCCATCGGCATCAGCGACAGCAGGTCCGTCCAGCCGCGCCAGCGATGAAAGCTGGCCAGATTGTCCGATCCCATCAGCCAGACGAATTTCACGCCCGGATAGCGCGCGGTCAGGGCCCTCAGCGTGTCGATGGTACGGGTTGTGCCGACGCGGGACTCGAAGTCGGAAATGACCATATGGGGCGATCCGTCGGCCCGGTCAGCCGACTGCCGGGCCGAGGCCATGCGCTCGGCAAGGGGCGCGGTCTCGGCCTCGGACTTCAGCGGATTCTGGGGCGAGACCAGCCAGACGACCCGGTCCAGACCCAGGCGACGCAGCGCCGTCTCGGCGACATGGGCGTGGCCGTCATGGGCCGGATTGAAGGAGCCGCCGAACAGGCCGACCCGCATGCCGGGATACAGCAGCAGCCCGTCGTTCAGCCCACCGGGGCGGGGCCCGGCGGTCCGGGGGGCAGGACCAGCATGAAAAAAGCGCAAGGACGGGTCTCGGCAGGGCTTATGCTCACGCGTGCCCTAACACCCCCGCCTCCGCTTGTCTCGACCTAATGACGCGCCGTCAGGGCCGGGCGTGGCCCTTGCCGCGTACGACATATTTGAAACTGGTCAGCTGTTCGGCGCCGACAGGCCCGCGCGCGTGCAGGCGGTCGGTGGAAATGCCGATCTCGCCGCCAAAGCCGAACTCGCCGCCGTCGGCATACTGGGTCGAGGCATTGGCCAGCACGATGCCGGCGTCGGCCTGCGCCAGGAAGCGTTCGATCACGCCCTCGTCGGAGGCCACGATCGCCTCGGTGTGGCCCGAGCCGTAGCGGGCGATGTGATCGAGCGCGCCGTCGACGCCATCGACCAGCTTCACCGCCAGAATGGCCGCGAGATATTCAGTGGGCCAGTCGGCGTCGGTCGCCTCGTTCGCGTCAGGGATGATCTTGCGCGCCCCGGGGTCTGCCCGCAGTTCGCAGCCCGCAGACGTGAGCGCTTCGGCGATGCCGGGCAGCAGTCGCTCGGCCCCGGCCTTGTCGACCAGCAGGGTTTCCGCTGCACCGCAGACCGACACGCGGCGCATCTTGGCATTGACCACGACGTCGCGGGCCATGTCGGGATCGGCGCTGGCATCGACATAGACGTGGTTGACGCCTTCCAGATGGCCCAGAACGGCGACGCGCGCCTCTGACTGGACCCGCTCGACCAGCGAACGCCCGCCGCGCGGGATCAACAGGTCGATGGACCCGTCCAGCCCCTGCAGGATATGGCCGACCGCCGCGCGGTCACGGGTGGTGACAATCTGCACACAGTCGGGGCTGAGGCCCGCATCCTTGAGGCCCTCGGCCAGCGCCGCATGGATGGCCAGGTTTGACCGCAGGCATTCCGATCCACCCCGCAGGATGACGGCATTCCCCGCTCGCACGGCGAGGGCCGCCGCATCGGCGGTCACATTCGGGCGGCTTTCGTAGATGATGGCCAGGACGCCGATGGGGGTGCGCACCCGGGCGATATCCAGACCGTTGTCCGGCGTCCAGCGAGCGGTCTCGACGCCGACCGGATCGGGGATGGCGGCGATCTTTTCGAGGGCGGCGATGACACCGTCCAGACGTTTTTCGTCGAGCGCCAGCCGGTCCATCATGGCCGGGGCCATACCCTTGGCTTTCGCGGCCTCGAGGTCGGCGGCATTGGCCTCCAGCACCTTGGCCGAGCGGGCTTTCAGGGCCTTTGCCATGCCGGCAATGGCGCGCGTCCGCGTCTCTGGCGAAGCGAGGCCCAGGTCGCGGGCGGCGGCGCGGGCCTTTCGGCCGAGCGCCAGCATGTCGGCTTCGAGGGTGGAATCGGTCGGGCGGTCGGGTGCGATCTCCGCAGTCTGGGTCATGGTCATTCCTCTAAGGTCGGGCCGTCTCCGTCTGTTTCAACCCCCGACGGGGGTATTCGGGCTCAATGAAGGTGTGTCAGCGCAGGGCCAGGTCGTCGGCGTGGATCACCACCGGGCCGCCGGCATAGCCCAGCGCCGCCTTGATCTGGGGCGAGCGGAGGCCCGCGATGGTCAGGACATCGGCGGCGTCATAGCGGACCAGACCCCGGGCGACCTCGGCCCCGGTCTCGTCCAGCACCTCGACCGGATCACCCTTTTCAAAACTGCCGTTGGCGGTCACGACCCCGGCGGCCAGCAGCGACTTGCCGCGCCCCAGCGCCTTCAGACAGCCGGCGTCGATAACGACCTGTCCGCGCACGGCCAGGGAGCCGCCGATCCACTGCTTGTAGGCCGCACGGACGGTGGTCGAGGGGGCGATCAGCGTGCATTTGCGCCCCTCCTCGATCGTCTGGGCGCCGCGCTTCTTGGCCCGCCCGGCGGCGATCAGGGTCGCGCACCCGGCCTCGCCGGCAATGCGGGCCGCCATCAGCTTGGTCGCCATGCCGCCCGTCCCGACACCCGCCGCGGCATTGGCGCCGGTGGCCATGGCCTCGATCTCGGGCGTCAGTTCCTGGATGAAGGGGATGTGTTCGGCGTCCGGGTTCTGGCGCGGGTCGGCGGTATAGACCCCGTCCACGTCCGACAGCAGGATCAGCAGGTCGGCGCTGATCAACTGGGCCACCCGGGCGGCCAGCCGGTCGTTGTCGCCGTAGCGGATCTGGTCGGTGACGATGGTGTCGTTCTCGTTGACGATCGGCACGGCGCCCATGTCCAGCAGGGCGCCGACGGTTGCGCGCGCGTTCAGCCAGCGTCGGCGGACCTCGGTGTCGTCGCGCGTCAGCAGGATCTGGGCGGTGACGATGTCATAGGGGTCGAATACCGACTCCCAGGCGTGCATCAGCATGGACTGGCCGGCAGCGGCCGAGGCCTGCTTCTTTTCCAGCCCCCCGCCGCGGGCGCGCGAGCCAAGGCGCCGGCGTCCCAGCGCCACCGCCCCGGACGAGACGACCAGCACCTGCTTGCCCTCTTCCTTCCAGTCGGCGATGTCGGCGGCCAGCCCCTTGAGGCGCTCCATGTCCACCGTATTGGTCTTGCGGTCTACCAGCAGGGCCGAGCCGATCTTCAGAACGATCCGGTCCGCTGCGGCAATGGTCGTCGCGGCCTGGAGAGGCCGTTTCTTGGTCAAGGTGTCCAATCCTCCGTCGTGGGGGGCGCATAGGCGCCGTCGTCCTCGATCTCGATTTCGCCGCGCGTCCGGCGGACCTCTGCCCAGGCCGCACGCAGCAGTTCGGGCACGCCCTCTCCGGACACACCTGACACAAGGAACGGCTCTTTGCCGATAACGGTTGCAAGCTCTGCTGTTTTCTCGGCGCGCAACTCGGGTGACAGGGCGTCGATCTTGTTCAGCGCCACCAGTTCGACCTTGTCCTCCAGCCCTTCCCCATAGGCATCCAGCTCATGGCGGATGGTCCGGTACGCGGCGACCACATCGTCCTGGGTGCCGTCGATCAGATGGATCAGACTGGCGGAGCGCTCGACGTGGCCCAGGAACCGCGTACCCAGTCCCGCGCCCTCGCTCGCCCCCTCGATCAGGCCGGGAATGTCGGCGATCACGAACCGTTCGCTGGGGCTGAGGTCGACCACGCCCAGATTGGGGGTCAGGGTCGTGAACGGGTAGTCGGCGATCTTGGGCCGCGCGGCCGAGGCCGCGGCGAGGAAGGTCGACTTGCCGGCGTTGGGCAGGCCGGCCAGACCGATGTCGGCGATCAGCTTCAGCCGCAGCCAGATCCAGCGTTCGCCGCCCTCCTGGCCCGGATTGGCGTGGCGCGGCGCCTGATTGACCGGCCCCTTGAAGCGCACATTGCCCCAGCCGCCGTTGCCGCCGCGCAGCAACCGCTCGCGCATGCCGACCGTGTCCATGTCGAGCAGGACGGTCTCCTTGTCCTCGTCCAGCACCTGGGTGCCGACCGGAACCTTGAGCACCACATCCTCGCCCTTGCCGCCGTGCATCTGGCGGCCCTGGCCGTGGTGGCCGGTCTGGGCCTTGAAATGCTGCTGATAGCGATAGTCGATCAGGGTGTTCAGCCCCTCGACCGCCTCGATCCAGACATCGCCACCGCGCCCGCCGTCACCGCCGTCGGGCCCGCCGTTCGGGATGAATTTCTCGCGCCGGAACGAGACGGAGCCCGCCCCGCCGTTGCCCGCGCGAATATAGATCTTGGCCTGGTCGAGGAACTTCATGCCGGGCTTATGGCCCATGAGGGCGGCAAATTACAGGCGTCTTTAAGCGGATTGAAAGCGGTGGCTGCCAGTCTCCGCCCGTCCGACACAGGGGATCAGAATGATCTCGACCGCCTTCCGACTGCCCGAAGCCCCCTCCCCGGCCCTGCGGCTTGCCCGGGCCGGGCCTGCGGCTTCGCCCGCATCGCCCGGTGCGACCAACGCTGCCGACGCGGTGGAAAAGCGCCCCGAAATCAAGGCGAGCTCAGGCAAGGAACAGGCCCGGAATCTGGCCTGGAAGCGGCTGGAGCGGGTCAAGGCGCGCATGGACGCGCTCAAGCTGATGGCGAAGATCGACCCGAAGACAGCCCTGAAATTGGCGGCAGAGCTGGCGCGGGAAATGAAGGGGGCGGTCAAGGCCTATGCCGAGGCGGGCGGGCGCAACGTCTCGACCGGCGACCTCGCCCTGATCCGTAAACAGGCCGCTGACGCGCTGGAGGCCCGGGATGCCGCAGCGGAGGCCGGCATCGACACCACGAGCCTGGACGCGCAGCTCAAGCACCTCGGCCTGCGCGAGGAGGATGCCATGGCCGACCATGGCTTCTTCGAAGAGGTCAAACGCATTGTCGCGGGCCTGAAGAAGGCCCGTCAGGACATTCGGGGCGAGGCCATCACCGCGCTCAACCCGCCGACGGAAGAGGACTGGAAGGCCGCCGATCGCGACCAGGCCGAACTGGAGCGCGAGATCGACAGGGCCGCATCGGGCCCCGCCGTCTCGATCCGCGTCTAGAGGCCTACTTCTCCCAGACGCCGTACGGGTCGGTCCATTCCATGCCCATGGCCTCGGCCACGGCGGGATAGGTGATCTGACCGCCCAGCACGTTCAGGCCGCGCGCCAGGTGCGGGTCTTTCTTCAGCGCGTCGAGCCCGTGGTTGGCCAGCGCCAGGCCGAACGGCAGGGTGGCGTTGTTCAGGGCTTCCGAGGACGTGCGCGGCGCGGCGCCCGGCATGTTGGCGACGCAATAGTGGACCACGCCGTCGATCTCATAGGTCGGGTCTTCGTGGGTCGTGGCGCGCGAGGTTTCGAAACAGCCGCCCTGGTCGATGGCGACGTCGACCAGCACCGAGCCGTTCTTCATCTGCTTCAGGTGCTCGCGCTTGACCAGTTTGGGCGCAGCCGCGCCGTGCACCAGCACCGCACCGATCACCACATCGGCCTTGACGATTTCTTCCTCGATGGCGTTGATGGAGGAATAGCGGGTGATGACCCGGCCGTCGGTCAGTTCATCGATCTCGCGCATGCGGGGGATGGAGCGTTCCAGCACCACGACCTCGGCGCCCAGACCCAGCGCCATCCGGGCCGAGTTGAAGCCGACCACGCCGCCGCCCAGCACCGCCACACGGGCCGGGGCCACGCCGGGCACGCCGCAGAACAGCAGGCCCATGCCGCCGTTGTGCTTCAGCAGGGTCTCGGCGGCCGAGAAGACGGCGATCCGGCCGGCGACTTCCGACATCGGCGCCAACAACGGCAGGCCGCCGTTGCGGTCGGTGACGGTCTCATAGGCGATGGCCGCGCATTTCGAGGCCAGCAGGCCCTTGGTCTGCTCGGGATCGGGCGCCAGGTGCAGATAGGTGTAGAGGATCTGGTCCTCGCGCAGCATTTCCCACTCGACCTTCTGCGGCTCCTTGACCTTCACGATCATGTCGCTGTCGGCGAAGACGGTTTTGGCGTCCGGAGCGATCTTCGCGCCCGCCAGCTTGTATTCGGCGTCGGTGAAGCCGGCGCCATCGCCTGCACCGGTCTGGACCAGCACCGTATGGCCGTGCGCCACATATTCGCGCACCGCCGTCGGCGTCAGGCCGATCCGGTGTTCGTTCTTTTTGATTTCCTGGGGGACACCGACGCGCATGACCGTTTTCCTCTGTGTGGCAGGCGGGCCCTTCCGGCCCGGTTCGGCGCGCAATCTAGCGGGGGCGGCGGCGCAGGTTCCTGTTCATTTTGCTGGGTGAACGGCGTAAAGTCGCAGAACCTTGCTTATGGACGCCCAATGAAGACCGTTTCTGCTGTCACCCTTGATGCCATTGATCGCAAGATGCTCCGCGCCCTGCAGGAGAACGGCCGCATTTCCAACGCCGATCTGGCCCGGACGGTGAACCTGTCCGAGAGCGCCTGTCTCAGGCGATTACGGGCGCTGGAGACCGAAGGCGTCATCAGCCGCTATGCCGCCATCATCAATGAGCGCGCCGTGGGCCTGCCGATCAGCGTGTTCGTCACCGTCACCCTGTCGTCCCAGGCCGAGGCGGCCCTGACCGCCTTCGAGACCGCCGTCGCCACCGTGCCCGAGGTGGTCGAATGCTATCTGATGACCGGCGGCTCGGACTATCTGCTCCGGCTCGTGGTGCGCGATGTCGACGATCTGGAGCGGGTCCACTCGCACGAGCTGACCCGCATCCCCGGCGTCACCCGCGTCTCGTCCAGCGTCGCCATGCGTACCGTGGTCAAACGGGGCGCGCTGCCGGTCTGACCCGTCAGACGTACATGCCCTCGCGCAGGTTGATGCCGTGCTCGACCCAGGCCTTGAGCGCGGCCAGCATCTGGCTCCAGCCCTGACAGTTGCCGAAGGCGGCCTTCACGCCGGTCTCGGTCTCGGGCCAGCCGCTCTCCTCGACCGTCACCAGGGTGCGACCATCCTCGAGGGAGGAAAAGGTAAAGGTCGTCGTCGTCTCATAGGGCTGGCCGTCCGGCGGGGATTTGTCGTTGGCCCCCCAGCGAATGACGATGCGGCGGTTGGTCTCGACCTCGACCACCTCGACCGGAAAGGCACCGGGAAAGTCGGCAAAATCCCACTGGACCGTCTTGCCGGTCTCCAGCCGCCCGACGGCCCCGCCGGTGGTGAAATATCTGGACAGCCGCGCCGGATCGGCCACCGCCTCGAACACCTCCTCGACCGGTCGGGCGATCCGCGTCGAGACCTTGAACTGCAGCTCCATGACATCCTCCCATGCCTTGCCTGCCCGCATTAATGTTATAACCTTATAACATGTCAAGTGAGTCGAATCAGGACCGGGTGTTTCGCGCGCTGGCGTCGGGGACGCGACGTCAGTTGCTGGACCATCTGAAGGACGCACCGCTGACCACGGGGGCATTGTGCGAGGCGCTGGCGCCTCTGGATCGTTGCACGGTGATGCAGCATCTCAAGGTGCTGGAGGCCGCCGATCTGGTGATGGTGGAGCGCCGGGGCCGCGAGCGCTGGAACCACCTCAACCCCCTGCCGATCAAGGCCGTGCACGACCGCTGGATCGGCGACTATGCGCGCCGGGCCGTGGGCTTTCTGGCCGAGGTGAAGGCTGAGTTGGAGACCTAGCCCAGCTTGAGCGTCAGGGTCTTGATGTCCAGATAGTCGTCGATGCCGTGGGTCGAGCCCTCGCGGCCATAGCCGGACTGTTTGACGCCGCCGAACGGGGCGACCGGGGTCGACATCAGGCCGGTGTTGATGCCGCACATGCCCGCCTCGATGCGTCGGCCGATGCGGATGGCCCGGTCGAGGTCGCGCGTGAACAGATAGGAGGCCAGGCCCAGGTCGCTGTCATTGGCCTTGTCCAGCGCCTCCTCCTCGGTGTCGAAGGCAAACACGGGCACCAGCGGGCCAAAGGTCTCTTCCTCGCGGAACAGGGCGTCGTCGCCGCCGAAGGTCACGGTCGGCGTAAAGAACCGCCCGCCCAGATCGTGGCGTTCGCCCCCGGTCAGCACCTCTCCGCCCGCCGCCTTCACCTTGGCGACATGGTCCTCGACCTTGTCGACGCCCTTGTCCTCGATCAGCGGGCCGACCTTGACCCCGTCGTCAAAGGCATTGCCGACCTTGAGCTTTGACACCTCGGCCGCCAGCCGGTCGGCATAGTCGCGGGCCACGGACCGCTCGACATAGATGCGGTTCGGACAGACGCAGGTCTGGCCCGAGTTTCGGAACTTGCCCTTGATGGTCTCGGCCACGGCCTGATCGACATCGGCGTCAGCGAACACGATCAGCGGGGCGGCGCCGCCCAGTTCCATCGACACACGTTTCAGGGTCGGGGCGCACTGCTCGGCCAGCTTGCGGCCGACGGGGGTAGAGCCGGTGAAGCTGAGCTTGCGGATCACGGGCGAGGCGGTCAGCACGCCGCCGATGGTGGCCGCATCCCCCGTCACCAGATTGAGCACCCCTTTGGGCAGGCCCGCCTGATGGGCCAGTTCGACCAGGGCGATGGCGGTAAAGGGCGTCTGGCTGGCCGGCTTGACCACGGCGGTACAGCCCGCGGCAAAGGCGGGCCCCAGCTTGCGCGTCAGCATGGCGGCCGGGAAATTCCACGGCGTGATCAGGGCGCAGGGGCCGACGGCCTTGCGGAAGGTCAGGATGACATGGCCCAGCGGGCTGTCCTGGGTCTCGCCCAGCATCCGTTCGGCCTCGCCCGCGAACCATTTCAGAAAGCCATTGGCGTAGGCGACCTCGCCCTTGGCCTCCTCCAGCGGCTTGCCGTTTTCCAGCGCCATCAGACCGGCCAGACCCTCGGCATTGTCGTCGATCAGGCGCGCCCACTCACGCAGGAAGGCCGCGCGCTCCTCCGGGCGTTTGCCGGACCAGTCGTCAAAGGCACGATCCGCTGCGGCGATCGCCTGTTCCGTCTCGACCTTGCCGAGATCGGGGACGGTGCCGATCGTCTCGCCCGTCGCCGGATCATCGACCGTGATCGTCGCTCCGCTGCCCTTCGCCGCCTTGCCGTCGATGAAGGCGTGCTCGCGCAGCAGTTTCAGACCGGCGTCGCGGGCGGAATGGGACATGGGAGGACCTTTCACTCGGGGGAGGAGATGGGCGCGAAAACGCCTCAGTCGCCGATGGTATCCAGATCGCGGCCCTTCGTCTCGGGCAACCAGATCAGGCTGACGATCACAGCGATCAGGGTGAAGACCACCGAATACCACAGACCGAAGTAGATATTCCCCGACCAGGCCACCAGGGCGAAACTGGCCGCCGGCAGCAGGCCGCCGATCCAGCCCGTGCCGATATGATAGGGCAGGCTCATCGCCGTATAGCGGACCCGCGTGGGGAACAGCTCGACCAGCGCCGCCGCCTGCGGACCATAGAGCGCCGTCGCCGCCACGATAAAGATCATCAGGATACCGATCACCAGCGGCATGTTGATCCGCGCCGGATCGGCCCTGGCCGGATAGCCCGCCTCGACCAGCGCCGCCTTCACGCGTGTCTCGACATCGGAACGCGCCGCCGCCAGCGCCTCGCCGGTCAGACCGCGTCCTTCGACCGAGGGGATGACGACATCGCCGATCCGCACCTGGGCCAGGGTGCCCGCGGGCGCCGACACATTCTCATAGCTGACGCCCGCATTCGACAGCACCGACTTGGCCAGATCGCAGGAGCTGGCAAAGGCGGTCTTGCCGACGGGATCGAACTGGATGGCACACTCGCTGCGATCCGCCACGACCGTCACCGGGGCAGAGGCCTGGGCCTCGGCCAGCGCCGGATTGGCAGCCCGCGTCAGGGCATGGAAGCCGGGGAAGAAGGCCACCAGCGCCAGGATCATGCCGAACAGCATGACGGGCTTGCGCCCGATCCGGTCCGACAACCAGCCAAAGAAGACATAGAGGAAGGCCGAGGCCAGGGTGATGATCAGCAGGATCTGGTCGACCGTGCCGACCTCGACCTTCAGCACCCGCTCCATGAAGAAGCGGCTGTAGAAATAGCCGCAGTACCAGACTGCGCCCTGGGCGATCATGATGCCGAACAGCGCCAGCAGCACGAATTTGCCGTTCTTCCAGGTGCCGAAGGCCTCGCGATAGGGGGCCCGCCGCTCGCCGCCCTCGGCCTCCATGCGCTTGAAGGCCGGGCTTTCGTTGAGCTTCAGCCGGATCCAGAGGGACACCACCAGAAGGAAGAAGGACAGCAGGAAGGGGATTCGCCAGCCCCAGTCGTTGAAGGCGTCGACGCCGACCATCATGCGGGTCAGGATGATCACCCCCAGCGCCCCGATCAGGCCGAACGCCGCCGTCGTCTGGATCCAGCCGGTCAGATAGCCGCGCTTCTCGTTCGGGGCGTGCTCGGCCACAAAGATCGCGGCGCCCCCGTACTCGCCGCCGAGCGCAAATCCCTGGGCGATGCGCAGCACCAGCAGAAGCAGCGGCGCCGCTATGCCGATCTGGTCATAGGTGGGCAGCAGGCCGATGGCGACGGTCGCCACCCCCATCAGGGTGATGGTCACCAGAAAGGTGGTCTTGCGCCCGGTCCGGTCGCCGAACCAGCCGAACACCAGCGCCCCCAGCGGCCGGACGACAAAGCCGACCCCGAACAGCAGCAGCGTCAGGATATAGGCCGTGGCCTCGCCCACATTGGCGTAGAATTTGTTGGCGATGACCGCCGTCAGCGAGGCGAAGATGAAGAAGTCGTACCATTCGAAGGCCGTGCCCGCGGCGGACGCGGTCACGACGGTGCGCAGACCTGGACCCTGATCGGGCCGGTCGCCGATGGTCGTCTGGTCGGCCCCCATGCCGTCCTCCCCTGATGTGCCGGACCTTCTGACGAGGCCCTCCCTTACGGCCATGCTTAAAGGGGTTGTGGCCAGACGCAAGAATGCCCGACACACTGCTGTGCCGGGCATTCAGGGTCGAGAAATGGCAGACCCCACCGGTGGGGGGGGGATACCGGTGGGGTCCGACCTTCACGCCGAGCCCTTGCGGGCCCTACGCGGCGTGGCTGTTCTGTGGGTTAGTTGGCGGCGTCTTCCGCTGCTTCTTCAACGGCGCTGCCAGCGGCCTGGGTGTCACGACCGGCACCGGCGATGGTGTTGCAGGCGGCGGTGGTCAGGGCGGCGGCGGCGGCGACCAGAATGAAAATCTTGCGCATGGGATCGGTCCTTGGTTTCGGGGCGCCGCGAGGCGCGGACGGTTACGCCCTCAATAACTCCGCACGCGCAGGCGGGTTCCCGCCCTTGGTGTCAGACGCTGGGGGTGACGAAGGTCATGCGGACACGGGTGCCGCGCGGCGCGGCCGCCAGCACCTCTGTCGACCCGCGCAGCTGTCTGGCAAAGGCGGTCATCAGGGTGCGGCCCACGCCCATGGGATCGGTTTCCGACAGGCCGGGGCCGTCGTCCTCGACCTCCAGCACGCTGGTCTCGCCATCGACGGTAAAGCGGACGATCAGGGTGCCGCCCCTGCCCGCGAGGGCGTGCTTCAGCGCGTTCGAGATCGCCTCGACCAGCCACAGCGCCATGGGGGCCAGTTTGTCGGGGTCCATGACCAGACTGTCGGCCTCGACCCGGCTGCTGACGGCAGGGCCCCGGCCGGCCTCGCTGGCAACCAGCTGCCCGACCAGATCGTGCAGGAAGACCGCCGCATCGGCGTGGCGGATGTCGTCGCTCTGGTAGAGAGTCCGATAGATCAGGGCGAGCGCCGAAATCCGCTGGCGCGTATCACCCAGCGCCATCTTGGCTGCGTCGTCGCTCAGCGCCCGCTGCTGCAGGCTGAGCAACGACGAAATGATCTGAAGGTTGTTCTTCACCCGGTGGTGGATCTCGCGCATCAGCACGTCTTTTTCCGCCAGACTGTCCAGCAGGGACTGGTCGCGGATGGAGACGGCCTCGGCCAGGCCGTCCAGTGTCTCGGCCAAGACCCGGATCTCGGTCGGGGCATTGACGGCCTGCACGGGACGGACCGTGAAACGGCCCCGGGTGTAGAGGGCGGCGATGCGCTCCAGATAGTCGAGCCAGCGGACGACCACGCGCTCGGCGACAAGGATCACGGCGACAAAGGCCGTCATCCAGGCCGCCAGCGGCAACAGGATCGAACCGATCGGATTCAGGCGCGCCCAGGACAGCAGGCCGGGCGAGGGTGCGGCCAGCAGCACATAGACGTCCTGGCCCGACATGGCCGAACCCGCATAGGCGCGCCGCTCGCCCCCGCCGTCGCGGGCCTCGAGGACACGGGCGTCGCCGGCCCGCATATCCTGGAACCACTTCGCCAGTCTGCCGCCCGCCTCCATGTCGAACGCCTCAGGGTCGGTGGCCACCAGAATCTGACCTTCGCTGTCCACCAGCGCCGCCTCCGACCCCTCCGGAAGGGCCGGGTCGCGCGTGTCGGGCTGCAGGGATTCAAGCGGGATGACAGCGGCCATGGCGCCGTCGAAGCGTCCCATCGGGCGCTCGACCCGCAACCCTGTCACCAGCGCCGGAAAGTCGCGTTGGGCCCGCGACACAACCCAGTCGCTGCCGGCGCGGAGGCGGATGAACCAGGCGCGTTCGGTGACGTCGATGCGGCGCAATTCCCCCGCACTGCAGACGACCTCGCCGTTGGCCGTATAGCGGACGAGGGTGGAATAGCCGTCCAGCCCCTCCAGAAGCGCACCCAGCCGCTCTTCGCAGAAGGGAGAGCTGCCTTCGAAGCGGAGGGCCTGCAACAGGCTGGAGGCCCCTTCAAGCCGGGTGCGGGCGGCCACGGCGCTGCGCTCGGCGGCCAGTTGCAGATCGACCCTGCGCTCCTCGGCCTGTTCCCTGAAATTGGCATCAACCTGAAAGGCGATCAGCACCAGAAACGGCGCCAGGGCGAGTGCCATGGCCATGCCAAGGCGGAACCGGATTCCCTGAAACCTGGCTCGCTTCAGCCCACGCCCGCCCGGGCGGCCGAAGGAACGGCCCAGATGACGGCCAAGCGCCCGGCCCAGCCGTCCCATCCTAGGTGCTGTAGCCGCCGCTCAGACGGTCCGCGGCGCCCAGGATGGAGGCCATGGCATCGCCGGCGGCCTTGCCGTCGCGGTCATAGCCACCGCTTTCCAGAACCGCGAGCAGGGCCTTGCGGGCGCGACTGACACGGCTTTTGACCGTGCCGACGGCGCAGTCACAGATGGCAGCCGCTTCTTCATAGGCAAAGCCGCCAGCACCGACGAGGATCAGCGCCTCGCGCTGCTCTTCCGGCAGGGAGGCCAGCGCCAGCCGCAACTCGTCGAGAGCCACGGGGGCTTCGGGATTGTCGACGGCCACCAGCGTCCGTTCGGCCGCTTCCTGGTCCAGCTGCGACTGGCGCCAGGACCGGCGCTTGTCGGAATAGAACTGGTTGCGAAGGATCATGAAGGTCCAGGCCTTCATATTGGTGCCCATCTGGAAGCTGGCCCGGGCGTCCCACGCCTTGACCATGGCGTCCTGCGCCAGATCGTCGGCCGCCGTGGCGTCGCCCGTCAGCGTCCGGGCAAAGGCGCGCAGATGCGGGATCAGCGCGACCAGCTCCAGCTTGAACGCCTTGTCATCGGTCGAAGGGGGTTTGGGGGCAGTACTCTTCATTCGACACCTTCGCCAGACGCGCGGCTGTCCGCGCGGCGCAGGATGTCGAGAAATTCGTCGGGGACCGGTTCATTGACCACCTCGTCGAATATGTGCCGCAGCTTGACCCCGATGGCCTGCTGGCGAAGCCGTGCCTCCTCCAGATCTTCGGACCCGAGGTCCTCGATCGGTTGGCCGGTTTTGGATTTTTCAGTCATGAACGGCTGTCTGCCCCTTGAATGCCGGTCGTCATTAACGTCAGTTGGTGCTTCGGGTTCCGTCGCTCGGGCGATTTCCTGAAATGAAGCGAACGGGCATACGGAACCTTGGCTGTTAAGCGGCGTTTTGCCTGCTTGTCACCACCCCGCAGACCGGTTTGTCCCGGCCGCGGAATCATCAGTCGGGAATGATAGCTCCATGAGTCTGCTTGCCAGGTTGGCCCCTCACCTTCCGTATGTTCGCCGTTACGCCCGCGCCCTCACCGGCGATCAGACCACCGGCGACAACTATGTGCGGGTCGCGCTGGAGGCCCTCGCGGCCGGCGAGCAGCAACTGTCACAGGACATGACCCCGCGGGTGGCGCTCTATCACGTCTTTCACACCATCTGGGCCTCGACCGGTGCTCGGCTGGAGGGTCGCCCCGAATCCGAGGGCGGCGACGAGGCCTCCCGGCGGCTGATGCGCATTTCGCCGCGCTCGCGTCAGGCCTTCCTGCTGACCGCGCTGGAGGGCTTCACCCCCTCCGAGACGGCACAGATCCTCGGATCCGACGTGCCGTCGGTGGAGTCGCTCATCAGCGAAGCCCAGTCTGACATCGATGCCGAGCTGGCCACCGATGTGCTGATCATCGAGGACGAGGCCATCATCTCGGCCGACATCGAAAATCTGGTCAAGGATCTGGGGCACCGCGTCACCGCGACCGCCACCACCCACGACGAGGCCGTCGATGCCGTTTCGCGGCACAAGCCGGGTCTGGTGCTGGCCGACATCCAGCTGGCCGACGGTTCGTCCGGAATCGATGCGGTCAAGGACATCCTGAAGGCCATCGACGTGCCGGTGATCTTCATCACCGCCTTCCCCGAGCGTCTGCTGACCGGGGAGCGGCCCGAGCCGACCTTCCTGATCACCAAGCCGTTCCAGCCCGAGACGGTCAAGGCCGCCATCAGCCAGGCCCTGTTCTTCCACCCCGGCCGCCGCGAGATCGGTTGACGAATTTTTCACCCGGCGCGGGAACCGGGGTCTTCGCTCCGCATTCTGGATATGCGGAGGCAGCGACGCCCCCCCGACAATGACCGGATCACTCCGGTCAGCTGCCTCCGCGCCTCATCTCGATGATGCCTTGAAGGCGGACCGTTTGCGGTCCGCCTTCACTTTTTTGTGCCCATATTCGGCCCTGCCCCTCGACAAGCTGTGCCCCTCGGCCATGATGTCGGTTCATAAAGAAAACGCAGAGAGCGACATCAGGAGGTCGATCATGACGCGCACCAATCGCCAATGGGTACTCCGCCGCCGGCCGCAGGGCCTGATCCAGGACGGCGACCTTGAGCTGGTCGAAAGCCCCGTCGCCGAGCCCGGTGAGGGCGAGGTGCTGGTCCGCACGATCTATCTGTCGCTGGACCCGACCAACCGCACCTGGATGAACGACTCCGAGGGCTATCTGCCGCCCGTGGGTCTGGGCGATGTCATGCGCGGCCTGACGCTGGGCGTGGTCGAGGCAACCCGGTCAGACCGCTTCAAGGAAGGCGATCTGGTCATGCCCATGTCGGGCGGCTGGGCCGACTATGCCGTGGTGCCCGACAGCCAGCTGCGCCCGGTGCATCGCTTCCCGGGCCTGCCGCTGACGGCCAATCTGTCGGTGCTGGGCATGACGGGCCTGACCGCCTGGGCGGGCGTGACCGACGTCCTGCGACCCGAGCCGGGCCAGACCATGGTCATTTCGGCCGCCGCCGGCGCCGTCGGCTCGATCGCCGGCCAGATTGCCAAACAGAAGGGCGCCCGCGTGATCGGCATCGCCGGCGGTGCCGACAAGGGACGCTGGCTGACCGAGGAACTCGGCTTCGACGCCTCCATCGACTACAAGAATGAGGACGTCGGCGAGGCCCTGGACCGGCTGGCCCCGGACGGCATCGACCTGAATTTCGAGAATGTAGGGGGCGACATCATGATCGCCGTCTGGAACCGGCTGAACACCCATGCCCGCATGGCCGTCTGCGGTCTGATCTCGGCCTATAACGCCACGCGCATGCCGCCCTCGCCGAACTTCTCGCGGATCATCACCCATCGGCTGGAGGTGCGCGGCTTCTTGGTGCTCGACTATGCCCCGCGTGCGCGCGAGATGGTGGCCGAGGTCGGGCCCTGGCTGGCCGACGGCCGGGTCAAGTGGAAGGTCCACGTCGATCACGGGCTTGAGGGCGCCGTCCAGTCGCTCAACCGCTTGTTCACCGGCGATCATGACGGCAAACTGCTGGTGCGTGTCTCCGAAGAGCCGTAGCGCCCGGCGTCAGAAAAATCAGGGTCCCGATGAGCGAAACCGAGGCGTCCGACCCCTTCCGGGTCTGTTTCGAGGATCTGTCGGTGGGCCAGGTCATACCGCTGGGTGCCTGCACCGTGGACACGGAGGCCCTGACCAGTTTCGTCACCACCTTTGCCCCCCGCTGGCCGGTCGAGGCGGGCGCGCCGCCGGCCATGGTCTATGCCCTGTGGACGCGGCTGTTCTCGGAAAAGTCCAGCCACTGGGCCCAGACCAAGGTGCTGGCCGTCGACGGCCTGCGCTATATGCGCGACCCGCCGGCCGGTGAGCTGCTGCGCGGCCGCATGACCGTCATGGGCAAGGACCCGGTCGGCGACGACAAGGGCATTGTCATCGCCCAGCACGACCTGCTGGACGAGGGCGGGCGGCTGGTCTTTTCCTGCCTGACCCGCGCCCTGTTCACCCGCCGCACCTGACACGAAAACGCCCGACCCGGCGAACCGGATCGGGCGCTTGTCTATCGCGGACGCGTCAGGACTACTGGACGCGTTCGACCGTAAAGCCGCGCTGTTCCAGCAGGGCCTGGACGCTGTCATCGCCGGCCAGGTGGGCCGCGCCGACAGCGATGAAGACCACGCCCTCGCCGTCCATCAGGGTGTCGATCTGGCCGGCCCAGTTGGCGTTCCGCTTGACCAGCAGGTTCTGGTAGAATTCCTCGCCCTCGGACCGCATCTGGGTAACACCGATGTCTTCCAGCGTTTCGACATCGCCCGCGGCCCAGGCATCGACCAGACGGTCCAGCTCGATCGTGGCATTCTCATAGTCGCTCAGCACCGAGCGCAGGAAGGCCATCTGGGCATCCTCGGACATGCCGGCCAGGATCTGCAGCTGCTCTTCGATCGTCTCCAGACCGTCGATCGGCTTGCCGGCTTCGAGAGCGCGGGCGCGCAGCACCAGCTCGACACCCGACTCCGGGTCGTAGCCGGCCTTGGTCAGCGGGGCCATCGACAGGGTCAGCGCCGCGAGCCACGGCCGCATCGGCTCGAACGCAGGTCCGGTCAGGCCCATGGCCTCGGCCGCCGTGTTCAGCTGGCTCTGCTCGGTAGCGTTCAGGCGGCTGGACAGCGGCGTTTCCAGATCGATGCCATAGCGCTGGACCAGCGGAAGGGCCGCAGCCTGATCGTCGGGGTTCTCGATCTCGAACCAGACCTGGTCCGCGCTGTCGAAGGCCTGATTGACGACCGGCGAGTTCCAGACGGTCTCGGGCCGCAGCAGGTGAACCGTGCCGAACAGATAGATGGTCGAGTCCGCATCGCGCAGCACCCACAGGGCGGGCTTGCCCGTCTGGGCTGTCGCGTCCTGGGCCATAACCGGAGCGGGTGCACCGGCAATGACGGCGAGGCCAAGGCCAAGGCCCAGGGCGGCAGCGGCGGCCGTGCCCATCAGGCGGCGGCCAAAGGCGAGGGTCGAGGTCTTCAGGGTATCAAGCGTGGTCATGGGTCGATCCTTTCACGATCGGAGGGGAAGTCAAAAAGGCGGGTTGAAGGGAAGGTGGAGGGCTATTTAAGGCCGCGCCGGGCGCCGGCCACGGCCGAGGCGACCATGTAGACGGCCATCATGATGCCGATCATGCCCCAGGCGGTGATGCCTTCCACCAGGCCCAGTCGCTCGGACGCGGCATAGACGAACAGCGCCAGCTGCAGGATCCAGAAGGCCAGCGAGCCCGTCTCGACTATCACCCGCCGCAGCATTTCGTCGGCTTGCCGGAACATCATGACATTGGCGACGGTCTGGATGGCCAGCAGGCCGAGGACGATGGCGAGAGAGACCTCGGCCGACACCCAGTTCGACCCATAGATCGGTACGATCAGGACAATACCGGCCAGGGTCAGCACCAGAATCTGCAGCAGTCCGCAGCCCTTGGGCACATTGGCGGGACGCAGGGCCATGATGCCGCCCATCACCACACCCATGCCGATCAGCACCACACCGACGAACAGGTTCAGCGCGTCGTCGGCGGGCAGGGCCGAGGCATCGATGAAGCGGGCCGTTGCGGCGCCGACGGCCGCCCCGATCAGGGCCAGCAGGATCAATCCGCCGATCTTCAGGGCCGGATGGAGATTGCGCTCTTCAGTGATCATGGCTCAGTCCTCCAGAAAGATGGATTCAATGGGTTGTTCAAAGACGCGGGCGATCTTGAAGGCCAGCGGCAGCGAGGGGTCGTAACGGCCGGTTTCCAGCGCATTGACGGTCTGGCGCGAGACCCCCAGCCGGTCGGCCAGTTCGGCCTGGCTCCAGTTACGCTCGGCGCGCAGCACCTTGAGGCGATTGTTCATGATGCCCTCACCGGTGCCGCAGCCACCAGGCCGCCCAGGCGATCAGATAGCCGGTCATCTGGACCCCCAGCGTCAGGCCTGCGCCGGTCATGACCAGGTCCGAGGGGTCGCCCGAAAAGTCTGCAGGCACGAGGTCGATGACCTCCCATGCGCCCAGGCCCAGCACGATGGCGACGACGACAATCCCGGCCGATCCGCCCCAGTACCAGGCCCATTTGTGGGCCTCGCGCACCGCTTCATCGGCCCCGCGCCACCAGACGACGCAGATCCAGAAGACGATCGCCATGCACACGGTCAGCAGCCCGGTTTGCAGCACGTCCGTGGCCGCTCCGCCAAAGATGTCGATCAGAGCGGAGGCGAAACCGACCACCAGCCCCAGAACGGCGCAGAGGCCCAGCATGCCGAGGTAGCCCAGGCGGCGGCGCTTTCGGATTGGTTGGTCAGGCACGGCGGAACCCCTCATCGATTTGACAAGGGTGTTTTACATCAGCCCGCCCCGTTGTCAAGCGACCTTGTCAAAAAGTCTGCAAGGCTTGTCTTAACCCTGTGAAACGCCGGAGTCCGGGGCTTTCAGCAGTTCCGGCCGGCTGAGCGCGCGGGGCGAGGCCTCGACCGGCGGAAGGTCCGGCAGCTCCTTGCCCTCATGATCGACGTGCAGATCCTCGAACCGGCGGGCCGACACCATGACCTGGCTTTCCAGCGAGCCGACGAACTGGTTGTACTTGCCCACGGCGGTGTCGAGGGCGCGGCCGACGGCGGCGGCGTGCCCGCCCATCACCGACAGTCGCTTGTACAGCTCCTTGCCCAGCCGGGCGACGTCCTCGGCGTTCTTCGTCTGCTCCTCGGCGCGCCAGCCGTAGGCGACTGCCTTGCACAGGGCGAACAGGGTGGTGGGGGTGACGATGACCACGCGCGAGGCCATGGCCTGGGTCATCAGCTCGGGCTCATGATCCAGGGCCGCCGCCAGAAAGGCATCGCCCGGCACGAACATGGCGACAAAGTCGGGGCTGGGCTGGAACTGGTCCTGATAGGCCTTGGAGGCCAGCTGGCGCATATGGGTCTTCATACTGGCCGCGGTGCGCAGGGATGCGGCCTGCTGGCGTTGTTCCTCATCGCCCTCGCCTTGATCGGCAAAGGCCAGCGGCACCTTGGCGTCAATCACGAACATGCCGCCGCCGGGCAGGCGCACGACAAAGTCCGGCCGTTGCTGGCGGCCCGCCTCGTCAGCATTCGAGGTCTGCTCCTCGAAATCGAACCGGCCCGCCATGCCGGCGGCCTCCAGCACATTGCGACAGGTCTGCTCGCCCCAGCGCCCGCGCCGTCCGGTGTTGCCGCGCAGGGCCTCGGTCAGCTTGCGCGCCTCATCCCGCGTGGCCGACGACGCCGTCATCAGGGCCGCCAGCTGTTCCTTCAGCCCGCCGGTCTCCTCCGACCGCGTCTTCTCCAGCGCCGTCACATGCTCCTGGAATTTGGCCAGGGTGTCGGCCACCGGCTTCCGCTGGGCCTCCATCCGCTCGCGGGCCAGCAGCTCGCGATTGCGGAAGGTCTCGTCGGTGCGCTTCAGCAGCTCCTCGGCCACGGCCCCGGCCGACTGCGCGGCCTGGGCGCGGAGATATTCGGCATTGGCCGCCGCCTGATCCTCGAACAGCCGCATACGGGCCTCGGTCTCGGCATGCCGCTCGCGCAGCTCCCAGTTCCGGGTTTCGGCGGCAGCGGCCCGGCGGCGCTCCATCACGGCCCAGGCCAGGGCGATGACAGCGACCACCGAAGCGGCGACAAAGGCAATGAGATACGCGTTCATGCTCCGTTCCTAGCCTGAGTCAGGAAGGGGGGAAAGGCACGTAGGGCGTGACGGAGCCGACGGTCCAGGGTTCATCACAGAGACCACAGCGAAGAAGAGCCACGAAGGACACAGCGAGGGGGTGCGGGAGGCGACGGCGGCGCCTCTTTCATCTCCTCCCCCCTCATGGGGGAGGTGGCGCGCCGCAAAGCGGCGTGACGGAGGGGGCGGACGTATGAACATCCGTTTCCCCGACGAAGGTCGGGGTCCAGAAGGGCATCCGAACCGTCTGCCCGCCTCTCGGGGCCCCGGCCTGCGCCGGGGAAGCGGAGAGGTGTGTGGGGAGGGCCCAGCCCCTACGTCGGCCGCCGGGCGCGCATGGCCTGGATGATGGTGCCGTCGTCCAGCCAGTCGAGGTCGCCGCCGACCGGCACGCCGCGCGCCAGCGAGGTCACGCTGACCCCGGCGTTCGCCAGTCGCTCGGCGATATAGTGGGCGGTTGTCTGGCCATCGACGGTGGCGGGCAGGGCCAGCACCACTTCACGTACCCCGCCTTCGCCCACACGGGCCACCAGTTCACCGAGCCTCAGAGACTCGGGTCCCACGCCGTCCAGCGCCGACAACAGGCCGCCCAGCACATGATAGCGACCACGGAACGCGCCCGACCGTTCCATGGCCCACAGCGCGCCGGCCTCCTCGACCACGCAGATCAGGCCGGCATCGCGCGCGGGGTCGGCGCACAGGGTGCAGGGGTCGCGGGTATCGGGGGCACCGCACACCGAACAGGATTTCACCTTGTCCGCCGTCTCGGCCAGCGAGGCCGCCAGTGGCAGCAACAGCTGCTCGCGCCGTTTCAACAGCGCCAGCGCCGCGCGCCGGGCCGAGCGCGGCCCCAGCCCGGGCAGTTTCGACAGCAGACCGATCAGCCGCTCGATCTCGGGTCCGGCAGACGCAGCCACCGGCGGATCAGAACAGCTTGGGCATGCCGGGGATATTCATCCCGGCCATGGGGCCCGCAGCCTCGCGCATCAGCACGGAATTGGCCTCGTCCAGCTTGCGCTTGGCATCCGCATGGGCCGCCACGATCAGGTCGGCGAGGATGTCCTGTTCGCCGGGCACCATCAGGCTGTCGTCGATCTGCACGCGGGTGACTTCGCCGGGGCCCTTCAGGCTGACGGTCACCAGCCCCCCGCCCGAGGTGCCCTCGGCGGTGGTTTCGGCCATCTTCGCCTGGGCGTCCTGCAGCTTTTGCTGCATCGCCTGGGCCTGTTGCATCAGTTGGGTCAGGTCTTTCATGACCCCTATCTAGGACGAAGCGGGGCGTTCCGACAGGGGTCGAGGGTCCTATTCCGTCCGGGCTTCTGCCAGGCCCTCCGAGGCAAGGTAGGTTTCAATGGCGATCGTCTGGATTCGGCTTCCCAGCGCATCCAGGGCATCCAGCCGTCCGAGGCCGATCTGGCTGGTGAAGGCATAGCCTTCCTCTTCACTGGCCGCTGCGGCGCCGACACTGACTTCCAGATAGGCGTTCGGCCCCTCGATCACGAGCCAGGACAGATAGATCCAGATGTCCTGGTCCGTCGCAGACTGGCCTGTGACGATGCAGCGGTGCCCGACAAGACCCTTGATCTCGACACGCTCGAAACGGATCACCGGCAGGTTCTGATGGCCTGCGGCGCAAGCCTGGGCATCGGCGTAGACGTTGCGCCGCCGCCGTTCGCCTTCCGCAGGCGGTCCGGCATTCAGGCCCGCGTCGTCGGTCACGCCATACATGTCGAAGTCGACGGTGTAATCGAAATTCCCTTCGGACGGCAGGTCCTTGAAAACATCGCCCAGAAGGGCCTCGAACAGCGGTTTGAACGAGGGCACATCGACGCCCATTTCGACGCCCAGCGTCTTCATGCTGTCGTCCAGTTGCTGCGCCAGATTGGCGACACCAACCCGGTACTCGTCGGTGATCACCGAGGTTGAGGGGTCCCCGGCCTCCTGGGCACAGGTCGCACCCGCCGAGCCCATCAGCATCAGGGCCGAAAGCCCTCCCAACAGCCAGTCCCGCATACCCGCCTCCCCGATTGAATGTCCGGCGAGCCTAGATCAGCGATCAGGGTTCGCCCACGGTCGCAGCCCCTCTTGACAGGTTCCGTCAGGTTCTGCCGGTCACCGGAGGAAAGGCGTGTCGCTTCAGTGCGTACTGGCCGCCAGAAATGCCTCGATAGTCAGCGCGTTGACCCCGTTGATCAGGGCGGTCAGTTCCTCTGACTGCCCCATGACCACCTCTCCGGCATAGTCTCGGCCCCGCGACTCGCTGCTGGCGGCGGCCCCGATGCGGATGTCGAGGTAGCGGTCAGCGCTCCTCAGGACCACAAACGACGCAAAGACCCAGCTGTAGAGGTCATCGCCAATGAAGCCCGCGACCACACACTGATAGCCGGTCATCCCGTCAATCGATAACCGCTCGAAGTGCAGGACCGGCAAGCCCTCGCGCGCCTCCGAACAGGCGGCGGCATCATCCAGCACCGCCCGCCGCTCCGGATCGTCCTGCAGCGCACCGCTGGCGGAGGCTTCGTGCATGGAGTTGAACGAGACGGTGAACGCATAGTCCTCGGTGTCGGGAAGGCCGTAGAAAACGTCCTGCAGCAGAACCTTTACAGGGGCCAGGATCGGCGGGGCCGGGTCCGGCGACGCCTGCCACATCTTTTGCAGGTAGCCGTCGATCTGCAGGGCCAGGTCCTCGACAGTCTCGTGCACCTGATCCGGGATAGCCAACGCATCACGCGCCTCCTGGGCGCACGCCACGTCTGCCGCGCCCATCAGCATCAGGGCCGAAAGCCCTCCCAACAGCCAGCTGCGCATATCCGCCTCCCGGATTGAATGTCCGCCGAGACTAGATCAGCGATCCGGGTTCGCCCATGACCGAAGGCCGCACTGACAGGTTCCGTCAGGTATCGGCGTCGGGGTCCTCGTCCGGGTCGTCCGGGATGGCGGGCAGGGACACGGCCGGGGCCATGTCGCGGATCTCCCCCAGCCTGGCACCGGGGAAGGCCTCGAGCACCGAGCGGATGAAGGGATCAGCCTCGACCTCGACCCGGGTCTGTTCGCGGGCGCGGCGCTCCTGTTCGATCAGGGTCTCACCGCCGCCCTGACCATTGGCAGCGACCAGCCAGGTGCGACCCGTCCAGTCCTTCAGCCGGCTGGCCAGCTTGCGCGCCAGATCGGGCGGAGTGCCCTGGGCCGGTTCGAACGTCAGCGCGCCGGGCCGAAAGGCGACGGGCCGGACATAGCGTTCGATATCCAGCTTGAGCGCGATCTCGCGCTTCTCGTCGATCAGGGCGACCATGGCCTCGAAGGTCTGGGGATCCGGCAGGGCGGGCTGGGCCGCGGCGCGCGGCTGGGCCATCGTCGCCTGGGCGCCTCCGCCACCGCCTCCGGACCCGCCGCCGCGCGGTGCGGGTCCGCCGCCCATGCCCTCACCCGACTTGAGGGCCTTCAGCGCCTCTTCCGGGCCCGGCAGGTCGGCGGCATAGGCCAGACGGATCAGGGCCATTTCGACGGCATCGGCGGGGTTGGGGGCGCGGCGCGTTTCCTCGAGCGCGCGCAGCAGCATCTGCCAGACGCGAGCCAGCGTGCCGGCCGAAATGCCCGCGCCCAGTGCGGCAAGAATTCGCGCCTGATCGCCGGGCAGGCGGGTCGCCTCGGGCCCAAGCATCTTGGCGACCGAGGCCGCGTGGCAGTGTTCCAGCAGGTCGCCCATGATCTGCACCGGATCGGCGCCATAGCCGTACAGGTCGCGGAACATCTCCAGCGCCTCGGGCGTGCGACCGCCCATGAGGGTTTCGAACAGGGCGATGGTCCGGGTGCGGTCAGCGAGGCCCAGCATGTCCCGGACAACCTCGGCCTTGACCGCGTCACCCTCTCCGCCCTGGACCAGCGCCTGGTCCAGCAGCGACAGGCCGTCGCGCACCGAGCCCTCGGCCGCGCGCGAGATCAGCGCCAGGGCGTCGCGCTCGATGGCCATGCCCTCCTGCTGGGCCACCCGGCCCAGGTGATCGATCAGGATTTCGGGCTCCACACGCCTGAGATCGAACCGCTGGCAGCGGCTCAGGATCGTCACCGGGACCTTGCGGATCTCGGTAGTGGCAAAGATGAATTTGGCATGGGGCGGGGGCTCTTCCAACGTCTTCAGCAGGGCGTTGAAGGCCTGGTTCGAGAGCATGTGCACCTCGTCCAGCACATAGACCTTGTAGCGCGCCTCGACCGGGGCATAGCGGACACTGTCCAGGATTTCGCGGATGTCGCCCACACCGGTGTGGCTGGCGGCGTCCATCTCCATGACGTCCATGTGCTGACCGGCCATGATCGCCGCGTCGTGCTGACCGTTGGGCGTCAGGGCCAGCGAGGGCTTGTCGATGCCGGGCGCCTGGTTGTTCAGCGCCCGGGCCAGCAGGCGGGCCGTGGTCGTCTTGCCCACCCCGCGAACGCCGGTCAGCATGAAGGCGTGGGCGATGCGGCCGGTCTCGAACGCATGGGTCAGGGTGCGGACCATGGCCTCCTGACCGATCAGGTCCTCGAAGGTCGTCGGCCGGTATTTGCGCGCCAGCACCTGATAGGCCGCCGAGGGGGCCTCCTTGACCGGCGCCGGCTCGGGCAGGGGCGCGAGGGCGGGCTCGGGCTCAGAGGCAGGCTCCGGCGCGGCCGGGGCACCGAACATGTCATCGGTGTCGGGATCGCGCTCGACCGACTCCGCGCCCTGCGTGTCGTCGTCTTCCCACGGCGGAATCGGGTCCATGTCGCTCATGGGTCCGTCATAGCCCGTGACGCGATCCCGGGCGAGGCCGGATGACGGTTTTGCTGAGGGGGAGAAGGTGGAGACCGCGACCCGAAGGGGAATTCGTTGTGGCTGCTGCCTTCCGGCCCTGACCAGGTTGGCGAAGCCTTCGCCCGCGATCTCCGCCCCCGATATGCGCGTTCAGCTTCGCGAGATCAAGATGCCTTACGGATCGCGGCGGCCAGCGCTATGGAAGGCGCCATGTCCGCGCCCGTCGTCACCGCCTTTTCCGCCTCGCCGCTCGACCGGGGGGGCGACAGTCGCAATGACCCCGACTGGATGGCCGCGCGCACGGCCGATCCCGCCGCCCTGTCGCTGGCGATGATCGAGGGACGGCCCCGGCTGGAGACCGTCGACGGTCAGGACCGGCTGGCCTGGGCGCCCCTGTCGCGCCTGCTGCCCCTGTCGGACGCCGATCCGGTGTTTCTGGGCTTCTGGAAAGAGGCGCCGGTCTTTGCCTGTTCGGTGCCCGAGGCCCGGACCGAGGCGCTGGAGAGCCTGATGGGCCCGGGTGACCATCCCGATATGCGGGCCGCAGCCGCCCGCCTGCCGATGGGCGATCTGGCCATGGCCGGCGCGGCCAAGGGACTGTTCGACTGGCATGGGCGCAGCGGCTTCTGTCCCGGCTGCGGGCAGAAGACGCAGATCGGCTCGGGCGGGTGGCGACGGACCTGCGCCCCCTGCGCGACCGAGCACTACCCGCGCGTCGACCCGGTCTGCATCATGCTGCCCGTCTTTTCGGGCGGTCTCGAGCCCATCTGCCTGCTGGGTCGGCAGGCGGACTGGCCCGCCGGACGAATGTCGGCCCTCGCCGGCTTCATGGAGCCCGGCGAAAGCCTTGAGGAAGCCTGCGCCCGCGAAGTGAAGGAAGAAGCCGGCCTGACGGTCACCAGCGTCCGCTATCTGGCCAGCCAACCCTGGCCGTTTCCGCACCAGCTGATGCTGGGCCTGATCGCCGAGGTGTCCGACGACAAGGCCCAGCCCGATCTGACCGAGCTGGAGGCCGTCGCCTGGCTGACCCGGGCCGAGGCCCGGGCCGTGCTGGACGGGCGCCACCCCGATATTCTGGCGCCCTTCCCCTTCGCCATCGCCCACACCCTGCTGAGGGCATGGGCGGACGGCGAGGCCCCAACTCTGAGCCCAGTCGGACATGCGTCCAGCTGAACCGGTTTCGGTCTGCGTCAGTCGGCGCCGTAGGCGCGCACACCCCAGTTGCAGCTGCCCTTGCAGGTGACCATGCCGACGTCGACGGTATAGCGGCCGCCGCGGGCGCCATCCACGATCACCATCGGCACATCGTCCGGCTCTTCGTCGCGGCCCACTTCATTGCCCGAGGAGTCGCGCACGATCATATCGAGGTCGGAACAGTTCTCGTCACAGGCGCCGATCAGGACGTAGGTGCCGCCCGCGCTCAGATTGAAGGTCACGGTCCGGACGTTGCCGGCGGACTGGCGGCCGACCTGTGAGCCTGTGCTGGAAAAGCCGAACTCGGCCTCGACCTGTTCGAACAGGTAGTCGACCATGGCCGCACCGGTCGGGTCTTGGGCCTGGGCGGCGGTGGGGGCGAGCGCGAGGGTAGCCAGGCCGACGGCGGCGGAGGCGACGGCGAAGTTCTTGAACATGGGAGCATTCCTGTGGATTGAACCGAGACGCTGCACCGTTTTCAGATAACGCGCAAATGACAGATTCTGACGGCGTCAGCGCGGATCGACGCGGCGCCGGGCCTCGGCCAGATCGCCGGGGTTGTCGATCGACAGGGGTGCGTCGGCGATCACCGCAGCATGGATACGCAGACCCATCTCCATCGCCCGCAGCTGTTCCAGCTTCTCGCGGCGCTCCAGCGGCGACGGCGGGGCGGCACAGAAGGCCTCCAGCGCGGCACGGCGATAGCCATACAGGCCCACGTGCCGCCAGACCGGTCCGGCGCCATACAGGGTGGAGCGGGTGAAATAGAGGGCCCGGCCCTCGGCCCCGTCCGGCGTCATGGCCAGCACTGCCTTGACCACATCCGGATTGGTCCGGTCATCGGGCCCCGCCTCGGGCGCCACCAGGGTCGCGATATCGCAGTCGGGGTGCCGCGCCAGAAGATCGACGCAGAGGCCCGAAATGCCCGGATCGGCGAACGGCATGTCGCCCTGAAGATTGACGATCACATCGTGCCGCCCCTCAGGATCCAGCGCATGAAGCGCCGCCCGGATGCGGTCCGAGCCCGAGGGCAGGTCGGGGTCGGTCAGCACGGCCCGCCCGCCGTCCGACTCAACGGCCTCGACAATCTCGGCATCCCCGGCCGCCACCGCCACGGCCAGACCCGAGGCCCGCGCCTGACGACTGGCCCGGACAATCATGGGCAGGCCGCCGATGTCCGCCAGAGGCTTTCCGGGCAGGCGGGTGGCGGCCATGCGGGCCGGAATCAGGATCAGGGGGTTCATCGGGGCTCGATCAGCGGGGTCTTTGGTCGCAGCCGGGCGTCAAACCCAACCGGACAGTTGCGAAGGCCGCATTACCGTGTCAGAGACGCGTCCGCGAAACAATGCCTGCGACCCTGCCACCGGCTGACGACGCGGGCCCTTCAGATACGGGACTGACGACCGGATGAGCGGCAACCTCGAGTGGAACAAGATTTTCGGTGCGGGACTGGCAACGGTCTTCACGATTCTGGTTGTCCAGCAGGCCTCGGGCTTCGTCTATGAGACGAAGACTCCCGAAAAGATGGGCTACGCGGTCGAAATCCCCGAGGGCGGGGCCGAGGGTGGGGCCGAAGCGGCGCTGCCGCCGGATTGGGGCACCCTGATCCCCGTGGCCGATCTGGCCGCCGGCGAAGCGGCCTTTGCCCGCTGCCAGGCCTGTCACACCATCAATGCGGGCGGTGCCAATGGTATCGGGCCGAACCTGTATGGTGTTGTCGGACGCGCCGTCGCGGGTCATGCGGGCTTTGCCTATTCCGACGCCATGGTCGCCCACAAGGCCGAGGACCCGACGTGGTCGCTCGATGCCCTCGACCAGTTCATCACCGCCCCGGCGCGTTATGTCCCGGGCACCAAGATGTCATTCGCCGGACTGCGCGACACCGAAACCCGCGTGAACCTGATCGCCTGGCTGATGAGCCAGGGCTCGGGTGGCTATGCGGTTCCGGCTCCGGACCCCGCACGTCAGCCGGGTGGCGCCGAGGGTGAAGCGGGCGAAGCCGGCGAAGGCGTCACGGCCGCTCCCATCGACGGCGCCGCCGGTCAGCCGACCATCGAATCGCCCGCCGCGCCGCCGGCCTCGGACAGCGCGCCCGTCGGCGGCTGATACCGACTTTTCTAGAGTCGCCTGAAGATCGGCGCGTCGAAGCCCTCGGCGCGCTGATTCGTATCGACCTCTGCCAGCGGCTGGCGACAGACTTCGCCTTCCCGGCCTGAGGCGTGGATCAGGGTGTCCGCATCCAGAGCAATCGCGGAATGGCCGGTCCAGCCGGGCCCGCCCGTCGGATGGCGCCACAGCACCAGATCGCCGCGCTGCAAATCATCGGCGGCGACAGCCTGGCCCAGTTCGGACTGACCGTCGGTGTAACGCGGCGCCGCCCGGCCGAAGGCGATCAAACAGGCCTGAACCATGGCCGCGCAGTCCATGCCCTCTTGCGAGCGGCCACCGAGAGCATGGGGCAGGCCAACCAGTCTCTCGGCCATCGTCGCCAGATCGGCCTCGAACTGGCCCAGCGGCATCAGGGCCACATCGCCCATTCCGTCCCGTGACGGATCGACCAGCGCGTTGAAGGGCAAGACGCCACCCGGGCTGGCGACACGGTGTGTGGGCACGGCTACGCCGGATCGGAGCGCATCCGCCGCCACCCAGCCGACCACCCCATCCCGACGACAGCGGCCCCAGTGGCGCCCGCCCTCGCGGATCAGGACATCGAACGCCTCGCCGAACAGCAGCTGCGAAATGCGCTGGCCGTCGTCGTCCAGGACGTCGGTGACCGCGACCCCGCCCTGCATCGCTTCTGTCGGACGATAGGCGCGCGCGGGCACAAGCCCTTCCAGTGCCGCTTCGGCAAGGTCGGGTCGCATCAGCAGGGCGCGGGTTTCGACGTCGATCATCACATGCGGCGGCGGGTGGGTCCGGATTCCGCGCCAGACTGCAGGGGAAGGCCGAAGGTCACGTTAACGCAGGCACGATTCAGCCGGGATAACGCGTCTTCAGCATCTCGAAGGCAGCCCTCATGGCCTGAACCTCGCCGCCCTGCGGCCAGCCCGCCCGGCCCCGCGGGTTCCAGGCAAAGATGTCCATATGCGCCCACGCCCCGGTCTCTGGCGCGAAATTCTTCAGGAACAGGGCCGCCGTCACCGACCCGGCCTGGGCCCAGGCGGCGGAGTCGTTCCTCAGATCGGCAATGTCGCTGTCCAGCGCATTGGCATAGGGCGCCCACAGCGGCATCCGCCACACGGGGTCCTGCACCCGGGCCGCAGCCGCCAGCAGATCGGCCGCCAGAGCCTCGTCATCCGTATAGAGCGGCGGCAGGTCCGGGCCCAGGGCCACCCGCGCCGCCCCGGTCAGCGTGGCAAAGTCCAGCGTCAGATCGGGCTCCAGCTCGCCGGCCCGGGCGAGGGCATCGGCCAGGATCAGCCGCCCCTCGGCATCGGTATTGCCGATCTCGATGGTCAGGCCCTTGCGGCTGGACAGGATATCGCCAGGGCGGAAGGCATCGCCCGAGACAGCGTTCTCGACTGCCGGCACCAGCACCACCAGCCGCACCGCCAGGCCCGCCCGCATGACCTGTCGCGCCAGCCCCAGCGCATGGGCCGACCCGCCCATATCCTTCTTCATATTGCGCATGCCGGCGCCGGCCTTCAGGTTCAGGCCACCCGTGTCGAACACCACCCCCTTGCCGACGATCGCCAGCAACGGCAGGTCGGACCGGTCGGCGTTCCAGTGGATCTCGATCATGCGCGGCGCCCGCGCCGGGATGGCCGCCCGGCCGACCGCATGAACCGCCGGATAGTTGGCCTCCAGCAGGGCGTCGCCCGTGATCACGCTGATCGTGGCGCCCGACTCCTCGGCGATCTCGCGCGCCAGAGTCTCGATCTGCAGCGGCCCCATGTCGGCGGCCGGGGTATCGACCATCTCACGCACCAGATCACAGCTGCGCGCCAGATCCAGCACTTGCGCAGCGTCCACGCCAGCGGACACAACCAGCCGGGCGGGAGGCTCGGTCCCGACCTTGGTGTACCGGTCAAAGGCATAGCTGCCGAGGCAGAAGGCCAGCGCCGCGAGCTCGGCCTGATCGTCCGGCACCCCGCCCAGCTGCCAGATACCGCCCGGCAGACGGTCGGCCAACGCCCGCAGCGCCATGGGCTCAAAGCCCTTGCCGATGCCGAACAGAGCTTCGGCGATCTCACCTGCCTCGTCCGCGCACAGCAGCAGACGGCCATTCTGCCCCTTGAAGCCGTTGGCCGCGGCCCAGGCCCCCACCCGGCCCTCAAGCGCGGCATCTCCGGCGATCAACCGCACCGGCCGGGCCGCGCCTGCCTCTTCGGAATCGGCAGAAAGGAGAACGGGGAGGCGGCGGGACATGGTCTCTCCACAGAAGTCGCGGGGTTAACGAAGGATTGACCGAAGCGGCCCACCCTGACGGTGATCGAAACTCTATCCCCGGGATCGTCCCATGTCGCGCCCACTTCTGCTGATCGCCGCCTTCGCCGCCCTGGCCCTGCCGTCCGTCGCCCTGGCGCAGGACCGCCAGCCCGCCTCGGCCGAGACGCGCGCCACCTATGACCGGATGGACCCGCTCAGCCGCTCGCTGTTCTGGCAGCAGGAGTCCGAGATCAACCCCGCCGATCCCGTCGCCGGTGTGCGGCTGGCGCAGGCCCTGCGCGAACTGGGCCAGTTCGATCAGGCGGTTCAGGCCGCCGACAAGGTGCTGGTGGTCCAGCCCGACAATGCCGAGGCCATGATCGAACTGGGCCGCGCCCATATCGCCCGGGGTCAGGCCTTCTATGGCATCGCCGCCCTCGAAAAGGCCCGCGACCTGCTGCCCGGGGACTGGCGTCCCTGGTCGCTGCTGGGCGTGGCCTATCAGCAGGTCCGGCGCGAAGCCGACGCCCAGACCGCCTGGGCCGAGGGGCTGCGCCTGTCGCCCGACAATCCTTCTATCCTGTCGAACATGGCCATGGTGCGCCTGACTTCCGGCGATCTGCCCGGGGCCGAGGCCCTGCTGCGTCGCGCGGCGGCTCAGCCGCAGGCCGGTCTTCAGGTGAAGCAGAATCTGGCGCTGGTGCTGGGCCTGTCCGGCAATCTGGGCGAGGCCGAAACCATCCTGCGCCGCGAACTGCCGCCCCAGGTCGCAGACCAGAACCTGGCCTGGATCCGCGAGCGTGCCGCCGGGCCGGTGACCGCCCACGGCGGCCGCACCTGGCAGTCCCTGCAATAGCGTCTTTCGCGTATCGACTGTCGCGCCTATGTTTCGGCCATGATCGACGATCTCTACAGCACCCGGATTCTGGGTCTGGCGGCCAATCTGCCCCATGCGGGACGGCTGGCGTCGCCGGACGGCACCGGTGAGCGCGTGGCCCGGCTGTGCGGTTCGCGCGCCATCATCGATGTGACCCTCGACGATCAGGGCCGGATCACCGACTTCGCCCAGGACATCAAGGCCTGCGCCCTCGGACAGGCCGCCGCCGGCGTCATCGGCGAGGCGGCCATCGGCGCCACGCCCGACGAGATCACCACCGCCGCTGCCGCTCTGACTGCCATGCTGAAGGCCGGGGGCGAGGGACCGGAGGGCCGGTTCGAGGGCCTGCGCGTGCTCAAGCCCGTCGCCGACTATCCCCAGCGTCACGCCTCCACCCAGGTCGCCATGGGCGCCCTGATCGACGCGATCGACATGGCCCTGGCCACGTCCCTGGCGACCCGCGACATCCCCGAAGCCGACCGAACTCGCCGCGCCGGAGCGGCCTGATCCGCCCGGCTTTCCCCGACCTCGCCCGCGGTGCTTGCCCGGGCGGACGATGCGGGGGATAAGCGCGGCGACATGGCATCCGGCGAAACCCTCTATGAACGCGGCGTCCGCGCGGCCCACCGTGGCTACAAGCTGACCCTGTCGCCCCTGATCGGGCAGTCGTGCCGGTTCCTGCCCACCTGCTCGGACTATGCCCGCGACGCCCTGATCACCCACGGGCCGGTGCGGGGCGGCTGGCTGACCGTTCGACGCCTTTGCAAATGCCATCCTTTCGGAAGTTCGGGCTATGACCCGGTTCCGGTGCGGGAACCCTCCCCTCCCGCGACCCAGACAACGAAGACAGACCCATGATCGACCTCAAATTCCCCGACGGGGCCGTCCGCCAGTTCCCGTCCTCGACGACGGGCCGGCAGGTGGCGGCCTCCATCTCGCCGTCGCTGGCCAAGAAGGCCGCCCTGGCCGAGATCAACGGCGAGCAGCGCGACCTCGATCGTCCGATCGAGACCGGCGGCGACTTCCGCCTGTTGATGCGCGATGATCCGGCGGCGCTGGAAACCATCCGCCACGACGCGGCCCATGTGCTGGCCCAGGCTGTGCAGGAGCTGTTCCCCGGCACCCAGGTGACCATCGGTCCGGCCATAGACGACGGCTTCTATTACGATTTCCATCGCGAAGAGCCGTTCTCGACCGACGACTTTGCCGCCATCGAAAAGCGCATGGGCGAGATCGTCGACCGCGACGAAAAGCTGGTCCGCGAGGTCTGGGACCGCGACGAGGCCATCATCTATTTCGACAGCATCGGTGAGCGCTTCAAGGCCGAGCTGATCCGCGACCTGCCGGAAAACGAAGTCATCACCGTCTATCGCACGGGCAAGTGGCTGGACCTGTGCCGCGGCCCGCATTTCCCCTCGACCAAATTCGTGGGCAAGGCCTTCAAGCTGACCAAGCTGGCCGGGGCCTACTGGCGCGGCGACCATCGCAATCCGCAGCTGCAGCGCATCTATGCCACCGCCTGGGCCACCAGGGAGGACCTCGACGCGCATCTGAAGCGGCTGGAAGAGGCGGAAAAGCGCGATCACCGCAAGATCGGCCGCGCCATGGAGCTCTTCCACATGCAGGAAGAGGGCCGCGGCATGGTCTTCTGGCACCCCAAGGGCTGGGTGCTGTGGCAGGTGATCGAGGCCTATATGCGCCGCCGTCTGAACGCCGCCGGCTATGTCGAGGTCAAGACGCCCCAGGTGCTGGACCGCAAATTCTGGGAGGCCTCGGGCCACTGGGACAAGTACCGCCCCAACATGTTCGTCTGCGAGACGGTCGAGGGCGAGGAGCTCAGCCTCAAGCCGATGAACTGCCCGGGCCACGTGCAGATCTTCGATCAGGGCCTGCGGTCCTACCGCGAACTGCCGCTGCGCATGGCCGAGTTCGGCGCCTGCCACCGCTATGAGCCGTCGGGGGCCCTGCACGGCCTGATGCGGGTGCGCGGCTTCGTCCAGGACGACGCCCACATCTTCTGCCGCGAGGACCAGATCGTTGAGGAAACCTCGCGCTTCATCGACCTGGCGCGCAGCGTCCACGCCGACCTGGGCATGGAAACCGCCTACATCAGCCTCGGCACCCGGCCCGAGGTTCGTGCGGGGACGGATGAATTCTGGGACAAGGCCGAGGCCCAGATGGCCGAAGCCGCCCGCGCCGCCGGCACCGAGCCGGTCGTGACCGAGGGCGACGGCGCCTTCTATGCGCCCAAGCTGGACTTCGTCGTCAAGGACGCCATCGGCCGCGAATGGACCTGTGGCACCATCCAGCTAGACTATGTCCTGCCCGAACGTCTGGGCGCGGAATATGTCGGCGAGGACGGCGCCAAGCATCGCCCCGTCATGCTGCACCGGGCCATCCTCGGCTCATTCGAGCGCTTCATCGGCATCATGATCGAGAACTATGCCGGGGCCTTCCCCCTGTGGCTGGCGCCGGTCCAGGCCGTGGTCGCCACCATCGTCTCGGACGCCGACGACTATGCCAAACAGGTCGCGGCGCAGTTCAAGGCGGCGGGCCTGCGGGTCGAGACCGATCTGCGCAACGAGAAGGTTGGCTACAAGGTTCGCGAACACTCGGTGGCCAAGGTGCCGGTGATCGCCGTGGTCGGCAAGACCGAGGCCGAAGAGGGCAAGGTCGCTATCCGCCGTCTGGGCTCGCAGGCGCAGGAGATCGTGTCGGTCGCGGAAGCCATCCGCATACTGACGGACGAAGCGACCCCGCCCGATCTCAAACGCCGATAGTCTCGTCGGGCTCAGAGCCGGGACGGGTCGGCACCGGGCGAATGGTACCGACCCGCTCCTCGCCGCACAGCACGTGGGCGGCGATCCCGCTGGCGTGGGTTCGCAGGAGCGCCGCGGCCTCCTCCAGGGCCCCGGCGTCCGTCTCGGCCATCAGTGGCTCGACATGCGCCGTGCTCAGGACGTCGCTTTCGATGAAACAGAAATAGGTCTTCACATTCGTCCCCTGTTTGAGACCAATGCCCTAGCATGCGAATTCGCTGCGCAATGTTCGCGGGCCGACACCCGTGACGCCTCCGGCATCCATGCCGCCTGTCGAGCGTTGCCGTTTCATGGCCCAAGCGTCGGACTCCCTTGAGAACTGGTTCATTGCGTCGCTCGATGATGACGACGCGGCGGCGCTACGGCCCCTGCTGCGCCGCGTTTCGCTGACCCTCGACCAGATCGTCGTCGATCAGGGCGCACCGGTCGAGCATGTGCATTTCCCGATCGACGCCCAATTTGCCAATGTCATTCGCTTCCCGGACGGTCGGACGGTCGAGACCGCGGTCGTGGGCAGTGAGGGGTTGACGGGTCTGGCGCCCTTCATGGCCAACCGCTTCAGCGCGTGGGAGATCGTGTGTCGAACCGCAGGCGAGGCCTGGGCCGCCAGCGCCTCTGCCATGCGCAGGCTGGCGGCGGATCGGCCCCGGCTGATGGCGCGCCTGCTGGTACTGACCGATCTCTACCAGGCCCAGGCGGCCCAGACGGCGGCCTGCAACTCGCTGCACCGCGTGCCCGACCGGATCGCGCGCTGGATCCTGACGGCGCGGGACCTGTCGCCCCACGACCTGCTGCATTTCCGGCAGGAAGAACTGGCCTGTCTGATCGCGGTCCGCCGGTCGACGATCAGCGAGGCCGCCGCCCAGCTCAAACGGCAGAAGCTCATCAGCTACGGGCGGGGCACGATCCGCATCCTGGACCGGGAGGGGCTCGAGGCCGCCGCCTGCGATTGCTACGGCATGCTGCGCCCGCGTCTGGCCGACCTGGGGCGTCGCGACGGCTCCTCCTGAGTCGCCCAGCCGACACAGGAACCCCGCCCGGGGGTTCCGGCTTTCCATGGTCTCACCCAAGGAGGACACCATGGCCGAGAAGACCCTGAACACCCTGTTCCACGACACCCTGCGCGACATCTATTATGCCGAACGCAAGATCCTGAAGTCCCTGCCCAAGATGAAGCGGGCGGCCCAGTCCGACGAACTGAAGGCGGCCTTCGAAAAGCACGAGGCCCAGACCGAAGGCCAGATCGAGCGTCTGGAGCGGGTGTTCGAGATCATCGACAAGACCCCGCGCGGCAAGACCTGCGATGCCATCAACGGCATCCTGGCCGAGGGCGACGAGATCGCCGAGGAGTACAAGGACAATCCCGCGCTGGACGCCGGCCTGCTGGCCGCGGCCCAGGCCGTCGAACACTATGAGATCACCCGCTACGGCACGCTCAAGCGCTGGGCCCAGGTGCTCGGCCTCGACGAGGCGGTCAAGCTGCTGGACGAGACCCTGCAGGAAGAGTCGCAGACCGACGAGGATCTGACGAAGCTTGCGGACGCCCGCGTCAACGACAAGGCGCTGAAAGACGCAGCGTAACGTTCCGCCTGTCGCAAGGATCGGGGCCGGCCGTCATGGCTGGCCCCGTTTCCATATCCGCCGTCAGCCGGTGACGAAGGCGACGGTGAATTTGCCGTCGGTATACCCACCGATGCCCCAGGTCAGCATCTGGCCGCTCTCGAAGAACACTTCATAGGTCTCGACGCGAGCCTCGCCTTCGCCTTCGGCGCTGACAAAGGCCACGTCACTGATCGGGCCCAACGACTGCAGGGCCGGTCCGATCGAACCGATTTGTTCGTTGCACGCGGTCAGCAATTCCGCCGCCATCAGGTCGGCCGGACATTCGCCGTCGGCGGTCGCGGTGATCATCCGCGAGAGCGAGGCGCTGTACTGGCCCTGGGCCGGCGGGGCCTCGTGGCCCGCGTGGGCGTTCTGGGCATTCGCGGCGCCGGCCAGCGCCACACCGGCGACCACGGTCGCCATCATCAGGGAAAGTCGCATGGGGCATCCTCCATCTGGGTGACCCCGACGATGCGACAGGCGCGCCGTCCACTCAAGTGAAAGCGCGGTAATGCGGCCCGTGGGGATTGCCTCGAGACATTCATTCTCGCTTAGGAAGAATCGGCCATACCGGGATACGGAGCGTTCCCGATGACCGACACCGCATATCCTGTGCCCTCGCCCCTGCTTCACCGGCTGATTGCCGCCGGACATCTGCGATACTGGCTTATCGCCAGCTGGGCCTTGCCCTTGTGGGCCGTGACCTCGGCACCTCTGGCGATGGGATGGTTTGCGATCGCCACGCTTTCCGGAGTGGCCCGCACCATCATCGAGACCCGCGTCCACATGACCGATTCCCGGCTCCATGCCCGGCTGAAGCTGATCATCGCTACCGGATCCTGCGTCGCCTGGGCGGCTGCGCCCCTCATGGCGGCCCTTGTGGGCCATGCCTATGGACTGACCGTCGCCGCCACCCTGCTTGCGACCGGCTATATGCTGGTGTTCACCCAGATGCGGGCCGAGCCGCGCGAGGCGTTGATCGTCTCCATGCCCTATACTGCCGTGGCGGCCTATCTGATTGCCGGCCTGTGGGGCACGCCCGCCTTCTGGGTGTCTCTGGCCATCGTGCCGGTGCTCGGCCTGTCCCTGCTGATCAAGGTGGTGGTCACCGAGATCAAGGACGCCCAGCTGGAGGCCGTCAATCTCGCCCAGGCCGGATTGATCCTGGATCTGGAGGCGGCGCGCGACCGGGCCGATGCTGCCAATGACGCCAAGTCCAACTTCCTCGGCGTCGTCTCGCACGAGCTGCGCACGCCCATGAACGGCGTGCTGGGCGCCGCCCAGATCCTGCAGATGTCTGGTCTTGATGACCGGCAGTCGGAAATGGTCGGCATCATCCGCAATTCGGGCGACACCCTGCTGGGCCTCCTGAACGACATCCTCGACATGACCAAGATCGAGGCCGGCAAGATGGACCTGAGCCCCCGGAGCGTCGCCACCGACGCCCTTATGCAGCAGATGGTGGGGCCGTTCCGGGCCCAGGCCGAGGCGCGCGGCCTGGCCTTCGCCCTGCACAGTCAGGGTGACCTGCCCCCGACGCTGCACCTCGATCCCCTGCGCCTGTGCCAGATCACGCACAACCTGCTGGGCAATGCCATCAAGTTCACCGAGCAGGGCACGATCACCCTCGACATCCTCGCGACGGATCTCGGCGACGACCGCACCCGCCTCCGGATCGCCGTGTCCGACAGCGGGATCGGCATTGCGGCGGACGATGTCGAGCGCCTGTTCCAGCCGTTCGCCCAGGTGGACGATTCCTCGACCCGCCGGTTCGGGGGCACGGGTCTGGGCCTCAGCATCTGCCATCGCCTGGCGCAGCTGATGGGGGGCGACATCACCGTCCGGTCGACGCCCGGCCAGGGCTCGACCTTTACCTTCGACGCTGCCTTCGAGCGGGAACCGGCCGGGGCCGCAGCCGCGATCGCGGCCTGATCTAGATGTGGATGGCGTGGCCCAGCGCCCGCAGGCTGGCCTCGTGGAAGGCCTCGCCCATGGTCGGGTGGACGTGGATGGTGCCGGCGACGTCTTCCAGCACCGCCCCCATCTCCATCATCTGGGCAAAGCTGTTCGACAGCTCCGACACATGCTGGCCGACGGCCTGGATGCCGAGGATGCGATGATCGGTCTTTGACGCCAGCACACGGACAAAGCCGCCGTCGTCACCGGCCTCCAGCGCCAGCGCCCGGCCGATGGCCATGAAGGGGAAGACCGAGGTGATGACGTCATCACGGCCCTCGACCTCCTGCGGCCCCAGCCCGGCCGAGACGATCTCCGGCTCGGTGAAGCACACCGCCGCGATGGTGACGGGGTCGAAGCGCCTGTCATGACCGGCGATGATTTCAGCCACGACCTCGCCCTGGGCCGAGCCCTTGTGCGCCAGCATGGGTTCGCCGGTCAGGTCCCCGACGGCCCAGACATTGCGCATCGAGGTGGCGCACCGGTCGTCGATCTTCACGAACGGACCGGCCATGGCCACGCCCATATTCTCCAGACCCCAGCCCCTGGTGCGGGGGCGGCGACCGACGGTGACCAGCACCTTGTCGGCCTTGAGCGTCAGCGCCTTGCCGTCCTTGTCGGTGACGTTGAGCGCGCCCTTTTCAAACGACCCGGCCTTGGCCCCCAGATGCAGCTCGACGCCGTGCTTCTCGAGCCATTTGGCGACCGGATCGGTCAGCGCCTTGTCATAGAGCGGCAGCAGGCGGTCGGCCATTTCGACGATGGCGACCTCGGCCCCCAGCTTGCGATAGGCAATGCCCAGCTCCAGCCCGATATAGCCGCCGCCGACCACGACCAGCCTGTTCGGCACCTCGTCCAGCGCCAGCGCCCCGGTCGAGGAAATCACATCCCCGCCGAACGGCAGGAACGGCAGTTCGACCGGCTCTGACCCCGTGGCCAGAATGACGTGCTCGGCGTGGATGGTGATGTCGCCGTCATCGGTTTTGACAGTGCAGGTCTTGGCGTCCGAGAACTCGGCCCAGCCGTTGATGACCTTGACCTTCGCCTTCTTCAGCAGGGCCGCGACCCCGCCATTCAGCTTACGGACAATGCCGTCCTTCCAGGCGACGGTCGCCTTCAGATCGATAGCCGGTTTAGACGCCGTAATGCCCAGCGTGCCGCCGTCCGCCGCCTTGGCCACCGTCTCGAACTTCGAGGCCGCATGGATGATGGCCTTGGACGGAATACAGCCGACGTTCAGGCAGGTGCCGCCCAGCCCGTCGCCGCCATCCACAAGGATGGTGTCGAGGCCCAGCTGGCCACAGCGAATGCCGGCGACATAGCCGCCGGTGCCGGCGCCGATGATCAGGACTTTGGTTTTAATCTGCTGCATCTTCTTTTCCGCTCATCCCCGCGGAAGCGGGGACCCAGTTCTTTGCATCAACCAGATCGCCGAGGCGAAGCCGGTCATGTAGATCGTCCCAGCCTGGATTGGTCTTTTCGATCAGCTCCAACTTCCAGACCCGATTCCATTTCTTGATCTGGCGCTCGCGTTTGAATGCCGCTTCGCGCGTCGGATGGATCTCGTACCAGACCAGCCGGTCAATTTCGTGCTTGGCCGTGAAGCCCTCAAACGTCCTGGCCTTGTGTTGGGAGCCCCGCGCATTGAGGTCGTCGGTAGAGCCGACGTAGGTCGTGCCATTGCGCCCGTTCGCCATGATGTAGGTGAAGAATGCCATTCGACGCCTCTCTGATCCGGTTCTTTGGCCGCACCTTCGTAGCTCTCACTGGGTCCCCGCTTCCGCGGGGATGAGCGGATAGGGAAAAATCACCCCATCCACAGCGTCGCCGGGTGCTCCAGCAGGCCCTTGATGCGCTGGACGAAGACCGCCGCGTCATGGCCGTCGACGATGCGGTGATCGAAGCTGGAGGACAGGTTCATCATCTTGCGCACGACCATCTGGCCGTCCTTGACCACCACGCGCTCGGCGATCTTGTTGGGGCCGACGATGGCGACCTCGGGGTGGTTGATGATCGGGGTGTGGACCACCCCGCCCAGCGTGCCCAGCGAGGTGATGGTGATGGTCGATCCGGACAACTCGTCGCGCCTGGCCGAGCCGTCCTTGGCCGCACCCGAGACCCGGGCGATTTCGAGGGCGGTGTCGTAGGGATCGCGCGCCTCGGCGTGGCGGACCACGGGCACCATCAGGCCGTTCGGCGTCTGGGCGGCGATGCCCAGATGGACGGCGTTGTGGGTCGTCAGCACCCCGCCCTCATCGTCATAGTGGCTGTTGATGGTCGGCTGGTCGCGTAGGGCCACCACAATGGCGCGGGCGACGAAGGGCAGGACGTTGAGCTTGGGCTGGTCCTTCGTGCGCGTCGCGTTCAGATGGGCGCGCAGCTCCTCGACCGCCGTCATGTCGATTTCCTCGACATAGGTGATGTGCGGAATGCGGCGCACGCTCTCGGCCATCTTCTCCGCAATCTTGCGGCGCAGGCCAATGATGCGGGTCTCGGTCGTTCCCTCGGCCCTGGCATAGGTCGAGCCCGATGATCCGGAGGCAGACGATCCATGGCTGCCCGAGGCGACGTAAGCGTCCAGATCGCCATGCTCGATGCGCCCGGCGGGGCCGGAGCCGGGCACGAACTGCAGCTCAATGCCGAGGTCGCGCGCGCGCTGGCGCACGGCGGGGGAGGCCAGGGGCCGTTCGTTGCGTGCGGACAGGGTGCGGGTCTTGCCCCCCTCCCCGGCTGCGCCGGTACTCCCCCCGGCGGGGGGAGATTTAGGAGCGGCTGGCGTCGACTCTTTCATTCCTCCCCCATCGGGGGAGGGGGACCGCGCCTGCGCGGTGGAGGGGGCGACTGCAGCAGCCGCCACATTGCCCTTGCCCTCAACCGCAAAGCTGACCAGCGGTCCGCCCACGGCCAGC
>Ga0114898_1000057_pt1 | contig 121558 bp, 111 predicted proteins | sample Malvired_Geostar_FD_83496 | JGI IMG/M metagenome (GOLD analysis project Ga0114898, IMG submission 83496) | Marine viral communities from the Global Malaspina Expedition - Malaspina viral metaG DeepMed_Geostar | ecosystem: Environmental > Aquatic > Marine > Oceanic | place: Mediterranean Sea...
GCGGGAATCAGTCCCACCACGTTCCCTCCCAGTGCCTGATAGCCGAACAGGGCACTGATGGCGATGCCCACCACACACACCACCAGAACACCGGGCAGGCGTGGCGCGAAGCGTTTTTGCAGCCACAGCAGTGCGATCGACCCCAGGCCGAAAGCCAGGGTCCATAGCCAGGCGGCGTCGGCATCGGCCAGATGACGCTGGAGGCCGGCCAGGGCAGTGCTGAAATCCTGGCTCTCCAGGCCGAGCAGGGCCGGCACTTGAGACAGTAAAATGATCAGTGCCGCCGCGTTGATGAATCCCGTTATCACGGCGTTGGAGATGAAGTTAGCGATCACTCCAAGGCGAAAGGCGCCAAGCAGGAACTGGATCAGACCGGCATACAACGCCAGCCAAATGGCCAGCACCACCCATTGGCCGCTTTCCGGTTCGGCCAGAGGGTGCAGCGCGGCGTAGGTCAGCAAGCTGGTGAGGGCCACCGGGCCCACCGCTAGCAGCGCCGAGGAGCCCCACAGAATCCCCACGATACTGGGCAACAGCGCGGCATAGAGCCCGGTGACCGGGGGCATGCCCGCCAGAGTGGCGTAGGCGATGGCTTGAGGAATCAGTACCAGTCCCACGGTAATGCCGGCGAAGGCGTCCTTGCGCAGTGATTGTGCGCTGGGACGGGGCCACTGCGTGAACGGCAGCAGGCGGCGGATCCAGGGCTTCATTGAAACTCCATGAGCGACATCGCGGCGCGGCTCACGGTAAGACCGGAGCGCCGGTGCAAGCTTATTTGAGGTAATGTGAGGCAATTATAAATGAGGAGAGGCGGGTATTGAAATTGGTTCTCCAGCCTATTTTTTGATGGCTGGTTATTAACAGGGATGATTACGGCAAAGGCTGAAAGCGGCCACTGGCCGCTTTCGCCAGGATGGATCACTCCACGGTGATGAAAACAGGGTTGGAGTAGAACCACAGATCGTTGTAATTGCGGGCGTTGATGGCATCAAAGCGGGCGGCGTCATTGGCTACCTCTACTTTGGCGTCCGGCAGCGGCTCGCCGTCTTCCATTTGACCAGGCACATTGACCGCCAGATTGGTGCCGCGCAGACGCAGGTACTGATCGCCGGTGACGGTGAGAGTGTGGGTGATGACATTGTAACCGTCCTCGTCCACGGTCCAGTCGTTGGCGGTGAAGCGGGCCAGAACCCGGGTGCTCGGGTTGCTGGCGGACTGGTAATCGGCGGAATCGGGTTGCGCGGGCGCCTGGACATCGCCGACGATCAGGTCCACATGATCCACCGTCGGTTTCATATAGGCGGACTGGCCGCTTTCCAGCGGATACTCGTAGTGATTGGTTTGCGGGCTACGGAAGCGGATGGTCACCGTCACCTGTTCGCCCAGGGCCGCCGTCAGAGTGCCGCCCATCGGCGTGCTGCCTTCGGTGCTCTCGGCCTGAAACTCCAGTGCGTCGATCAGATCACCGAAAACGCCGAACAGACGGCCGCCGCGCAGACCGTCCAGCAGGGCGGAAGCATCCTCGCCATCCTTCCAGACATAGGTTTTGGCGTACTCGCCAGGGGCATAGCCGCTGCTGTATCGGCCCTGCGCCGTGGTGAAATGGTAGTCGGAGTTGGCCACGTTCCAGATCCGTCGGCCTTCACCCAGCAGCGCGTCCCAGGTGCCTCCCAGTTTCGCTACCAGGTAGTCGACACCGCCATAGGTGCGCGAACCGAGGTTTTCCTCGGTATAGGCCTCGGCGTAGCCGCCCCGATCCGGCTCCATCTGATTACCGACCATGCCTTCGATGGCGAAGAACTGATCGGGGGCCAGGTCGTGCATCTGACGGATCTGGGCGATGGTGTATTTGCCCATGTAGCGGGAAGGGTGATTCAACAGCATATAGCTGTCGGGATGATTGTCACGCAGCCAGCGTAACGCGGTGAGGGCGTCCTCGTGGGTAGTGTTGGCGCGCGGCTGATCGCCCAGGCTTTCCACCAAAGCGGGATCGAAAAGGCTGGCATCGCGGGTGGTGAACAGATACTCGAACTCCGCCACCGCTTGCAGATTGGCCTCGGACATCGGGTCGTCCATGCCGATGCCGACATTGACGTGATCATGGGTCGGCATGTCCCACTCGAAAGAGGAATACATCAAGGCGCCGGGATAGCGGTCCTGGTCCAGGGCCTGCTTCAGATAAGGCACTTCGTAGTCGATGAGCGCCTGATAAAAGGGTATGGATTCTCCCAGCTCGGCGCCGTCATGATCCCGATAGGACGTGCGCAGATGATTGGAAATGGTGAGCCAGTCCAGGTCGTAGCGGGTGAAAGCATCGTCCAGCACGCTTTCCAGGGACACCTGGGCATCGTCGGATTGATAGGTATGCACATGCAGATCGCCGGCGCTCCAGGTCCCGCTGGGTTGCGGTTCTGGAGTTGGCTCCGGGGTGGGTTCCGGAGAGGGTGAGGAACTGTCCCCGGAGCCGCCGCAGGCGCTCAGGAAAGTGGCGAGTGTGATGGCCGACAATAAAGAAACGCGAGAGTCGCGGGAAAAAAGAAATGACATTAAAAGTACTCTCCAGATCAGGGCACCAGGTCTGGCGCCGTGAAAAAGAAGAGCACTGTGGATCAATCAGGTGACGATATAATGACGCGGAGATACATACTGGTCAGTCTTTCTTTTCTTTCCAAAAGCGCAGGTGAAGAGCGGCGGCTTCCTCTTCCAGTAGTGGTCCGATCACCTGAACGGAGCGCTGTCCGGCGGCGAAAACCGTCCGGCAGGGCAGGTCCAGGGTCGGATTCTCGGGGTGGTTGCCGGTAATCGCTTTGAGTCGTTTCTCGGAAAGACCGTAGACCACGCGTCCGATGCCCGCCCAGTAGGCCGCCCCGGCGCACATGGCGCAGGGCTCGGCGGAGGTATAGAGCGTGCACCGGGCAAGAAAATCCGGTGAATAAGATTGAGAAGCACGCGTGAGGATCACCCGTTCCGCATGTCCGGTCATATCATGATGAGGCAGGAAGGCGTTCTCCTGTTCCAGCAGAATTTCGCCATCGGCATCCACAAGTAGCGCACCGAATGGATGGCAGCCGTCGTTCAGTGCCCGTTCGGCGACCAGGAAGCTTTGCCGTATATAGTGCTCGTGATCCAGTCCCCGTGATATTTCATTGGTGTTCATGGTTATCCCATTCATCTCTTAATAGCTGCGACGGCAGAGTGATAAAGCGCGCTCAGGATTTCGGCAGGCTCCAGGGGAACCACCATTTCTGGATCATCGCCACCAGCCGGAACAGGATCAGGCTGATGGTGACCAGAATGGCCAGTGCGGCAAACGCCTGGGGCACTTTGAAAAACGAGGTGGAGAAGGCGATGAAAAATCCCAACCCATTCTCGGCGGCGACAAATTCCGCCACCACCGCGCCGATAATGGCCAGCGTGATGGAAATGCGCAGCGCGGAGAAAATATGGGGCACCGCGAAAGGCAGTTGAATGTTGCGAATCTCGCGCCAGCGACTGGCCCCGAGGGAACGGGAGAGCTCCAGCAGTTCAGGTGGTGTCGACATCAGTCCGGTGACGGTGGAAACGACGATGGGGAAAAAGGTGATCAGGAATGTAATGACGATGCGCGGCGCGTCTCCGGCGCCCAGCACCACCACGATAATCGGCGCCACGGCGACGATGGGGGTGGACTGCACCACCACCAGCATTGGGTAGAGTGTTCGGGACAGCAGCCGGCTGTTGGCCAAAGCCACCGCCAACGGAATGCCGATCATCACCGCCAGCGCATAGCCCAGCAGGCTGACCCGGAGCGTTGCCCAGATATGGCCACCCCAACTGCTGGGGCTCACCGCCAGTGCGCCTTCAACGATGGCGCTGGGAGGGGGAAGCAGATACACCGGCACGTCCAGCAGACGGCAGCCAAGCTCCCAAATCAGCAGCAACAGCAGGGCGGCAAGGACCGGTGCTCCCCGGTCCAGCAGTCGCAGAAGCGCGCGCCCGGCGGATTCAGGCGAGGACCGCATGGCTGAAGACCTGGCCGCGGATATGGTTGGCGATTTCATGGAAGCGGGGCTCCGACAAGGTTTTCAGGGTGCGCGGGCGTGGCAGGCCCACGTCGATGATCTCGCGAATGCGTCCGGGGCGGGCGGACATTACCAGGATGCGGTCCGCCAGCAGCAGGGCTTCGGGAATGGAGTGGGTGATGAATAGCACTGTTTTGGGGCGCTCGGTCCAAATGCGTAGCAGTTCGAAGCTCATCTCGTCACGGGTCAGGGCGTCGAGGGCGGAAAACGGTTCGTCCATCAGCAGAATATCCGGGTCGTGCAGCAGGGCACGGGCGATGCCCACCCGCTGTTGCATGCCGCCGGATAATTCGGAGGGGCGTTTATGGGCGAAGTCCCGCAGCCCCACGGTGCCCAACAGTTCCTGCGCCCGCTGTTTCTCCTCAAGGGTGACGCGGCCATACTTGTGCTTCATCGGAAAGGTGATGTTGTCCTCCACATTGAGCCAGGGCAGCAGCGTGGGCTGTTGGAATACGATGCCGATTTCCTCGCGGGGCTCGGTCACCGGCAGTCCATAGATTTCCGCCCGCCCGGAGGTGGGCCGTACCAGGCCAGCGATCACCCGAAGCAGCGTGGATTTGCCGCAGCCGGAAGGACCGATAACGGCAATGAACTCGTGCTTGTGAATGTCGAAGCTGACGCCGTCCAGCGCGTTGATGACGCCGCCATCGGAGGAAGTGAACACCTGGCCCACATTGTTGAAGCGAATGCTTGGTCGCGGGCCGTCGTTATCGTCGTGGGGCGCCATGAAAACCTCGAATCGGGTTTGAGTCCATAAAGCCACCCGGAGTGGCCGTCATAGTGTGAGCGTTGCAACATGCGCGCCAAAAGCAGAGATTTCCGCACGGGCCGTTGCCAGACCAGCATCATCCTAAGCTGCGAAAAAAACGCGGGCCGGAAAGCCCGGACCCGCGTGCAATGAAAACGTTTTCTTGATGTTGTGCTTGCCTACTTGCTGATGAAGTCACCACTGACGGCGTCTTCCGGATTCAGCGTATCCTCCGGTAACCCCTGGGCTTTGGCGACCCACTTCCAGGTGGTCGCAAGGAGAGAGGGATTGAAAGTGCCAGCGCCATCGCGCTCGCTGATTTCGTTTTTCATCAAAGGAATGGAGGCGGAAAACTCCTCGGCGGCCACCGCCGCGTCCACTTCCGCCACCTTCGCCTTCAGCGCTGCTCCCGCTTGTTGGGGATCTTCAATAGCCATTTTTTGCGCCTGGCGATAAATGGTGAGTACCTTTCTGACCAGCTCCGGCTTTTCCTTGATCAGACGGTCGGATGCAAACACCGAGAGGCCATAGCCATCAAAGCCATAATCGGACCAGGGTAAAACCCGAATCTCCTTGCCGGCTTGCTTCATTAAGGCGTTGAAGGCCGGCAGCTTGGTGATCCAGTTGATGGTGCCGTCCACCCGGCCGGTACTCATCATCGGGCCCATGGCTCCGGGATCCACTTTGGTGACACGCACATCGTCCGGCGACATGCCGTTGGCTTCCAGGACCAAGGGCCAGGTGACATTGGAGGCGGAGAAGGTGGCGGTAGCGAGATTCTTTCCTTTCAAATCGTCCAGGGTTTCGATGCCGGAATCGGCACTGACGAAAACCGCATCCGGCTGTTTGGTATAAACGGAAAGCACGGCAGTTACTGGCACGGTGGCCCCTGCCTTCGCTTGCAGTAGCGCGGACAGGCCGCCGGTTCCCATGTCGGCGGCGCCAGTGGCCAGTTTGGTGACCACATCGCTGGAACCACGCCCTGACATGATTTCCACTTCAATATCCTCGGCGGCGAACAAGCCTTTTTCCACGGCGAGGTAAATGATGGCCTTGTCGCCGGCGGGCAACCAGTCGTTGAGCCAGCGGATTTTATCCGCCGCCTGAACGCCCGCCGTCATGCTCACCAAGACGGCGGTCAAAAGGTAACGTCTGAAACGGTAGATCATGGGAAACTCCTTTTGGGTCCGGGGTCGCGTGCGGCGATACACCCTCGTCTATCTATAGTGGTCCATGCAAAGGGCATGCCTTGTCCCGTGTGTTAACGCGATGAAAGAAACCAGCCAGTATCTCTCCAAGCTTTTGGGGGGAAGCCAGTTGCGGGGCATGCCCTGTATCGAGTGTGGCGACGTCTGCGCCGGGCACCTGTTGTTGCATCCAGCGCTGTGCCTCCAGGATCACCGAGCGGTCACGCAGCGCTTCCACATACAAGCGTGGTAATGCGCCGAAGCGCTCAGGTGTCCAATGCGCGACACCAGCGCGAGGACCTTCCGGTTGTGGTGTGAGCTGTCGCGCGGCGGCCCAGGCGGGAGCATCGTCGACGTCGTGAAAAAAAATGTCGCGGCCGGCGGCAGGCGGCACCTTGCTGTAACGGCGCCTTTGGTCCCAGATCAGATGCGGGCCGATGCCGGCGGCGGCGGGATTTCTCTGGACCAGATGCCGGGTCAGGTCGGCGAAGCCGGTGCCCGTGGGCAGCATCATTCCTGCCACGTAGGCGATGCCCGCGATATGGTCCGGGCGGTTTTCCGCCACCTGGGTGGCGATCACGCCACCGCCCGAGTGCGCCACCAGGAAGGCGGGGCCGTCGAGCTGATCGAGGGCTGTTTCCACACAGGCGACGCAGTCCGCGAAATCGACCTGCTCCGCGGTGCCGGTACCGTGGCCATTGCCGGGCAGATTCAGCGCGTGGGGATGGAATCCCCGCTGACGCAACAGGGGTACCAGGGCGTCCCAGACCCAGGCGCCGGCCCAGGCGCCGTGAATCAGAATGACATCGTTCATCGAGTTACTTGAGCTACTTATAGGTGCGTTGATACATGTCGATCATGTGCTGTTCGACGGTGACCGGCGGATACTTCGGGGAAGAGCCCGGGGCAAGACAGCTGGGCAGGCACCGCACCTGATGGTCCGGATTTCCGGAATGGAAGAACGGCACGGAGAAACGCTCACGGCCGGACAGGTTGACCACGCGATGCAGGGTCGAGCGATAACGGTCATTGGTCCAGCGGGCGATCATGTCACCCAGGTTCACCACATAGGTGCCGGGAACGGGATCGGCATGAATCCAGCCCTGGCTGGCCTGATCCCAAACCTGCAGACCGGGATTGTCGTCCTGTAGCAGCAAGGTGATGCCACCAAAATCGGTATGGGCGCCACAGCCTTTTTCGCCGGGCTCGGGATTGCCCGGTTGCGGCGGATAGTGCAACAGACGCAGGACCGCCATCGGCTCATGGCAAAAATCAGCGAAGTAGTCTTCCGGCAAGGAGAGTGATAGCGCCAACCCTTGCATGATCCGCGCGCTGAGTTCGTTCATGGCTTCGAAGTAGGTTTCCATGGTCTCACGGAAGCCGGCTTGCCGTGGCCATTGGTTGGCGCCGTGATTGAACTTGCCGGCGCGTACCGCCGGATGGTCGTCCGGCAAGTCGCGGCCAATATAGTAACCTTCCTTCAGATCCGGTGGCGCGTCCGCTTCCAGAGTCTGGCCGCGCAGTGGTTCATAACCCCGGTTGGCGGGTGAAAGCGCTTTGTCGACCTGTTTTTTGGTTGCCAGTGGCTGTTCGAAGAACGTCTTGGCGGCAGCGAACACCCGCGCCTGCAAGCGCGCTTCGATACCGTGGTTGCGAATGTAGAAGAAGCCCTTGTCGAGGCAGGCGGCGCTGAGTTGTTCGGCCACCGTTCGGCGTTGTTTCTGGTCACCGTCGATCAAGGCCCCGATATCGATGATCGGCAGTGACTGCTGATTAACCTTTTGCGCTTGCAGGGTGCTCGTCATGGAACTTCTCTCGTTGGCGGACGATCCTTACCTGCCAGTGTGCGCGGCGCCCCGGCGGCGCCAAAGAAGAGAATATCGACCGTGCCGATGCCGATCCGGCAGCGGCGTCGGGATCAATCGGTCAAGGGTTCACCGATGTTGTTGGCCTCACGGAGTTCCCGCTCCGCCAGCTCATCGGCCAGCAATCTTGCCACTGCATCGGCCGCTACTGGCAGGGAACGGCCGGTACGGGCATAGATACCGAGGTCACTGAAAACCGGGCCATTGTCATTGAGAGGAATATGTCGAAGCGTGCCGGCGGCCAATTCCGCTTCCAGCCCGATACGGGTCTGGAAGGTGACACCGACACCGCGTCGCGCCAGCTCCTTGCCCAGTTCCACCGAGTTGGACTGCACCACGCCCTTGTCGCCGACGCCGGCGCGCTCGATGGCCGGCTTGAGCAGGTGGTATACCGATAGATCGGTCTTGGCCAGGATCAGAGGGTACTCGGCACAGGTGGCGAAGCTGACTTCGTGGCGTTTTGCCAGGGGATGCTCAGCCGGCACCAGGGCTCCGAGCCGGAACCGGCCTACCATGATCTGTCGCAGGCCGGTGCTGCGTTGCAGGGCGAAGGCCATGCCCAGGTCGGCGGCGCCGCTGGTTACGGCTTCGGGAATGTCGCGGGAGCCGAGGGTGACCACGCCCAGGGTCACCTTCGGGAAGTGCTCCCGGGCGCGTTCAATGATGGTGGGCATGAAATCCGAGGTGACCCCTTCCACGGTGGCGATTTCCACGTGACCGGTGCGCAGCCCTTTGAGCGCGTCCAGCTCCGAGCGTGCCCGTTCCGCGTCCTGCAATACCACCAGGGCATGGCGGGCGAAGATCTCACCGGCGGTGGTCAGCCTGAGTCCACCGGGCAGGCGTTCGAACAGTGGCGTGCCAACTTCGTCCTCGAGTTTCAGGATCTGCCGGTTGACCGCGGAGGACGCCACGAACAGGCGCCGTGCCGCTTCCCGTATGGAGCCGGCGCGGCGTACCGCGTCGAAGTACACCACCGCCGGAGAATGAACGCGCAACCGTGTGCTCATCGGGAGCCTCTCTAACCGTCGATCAATCTAGCCGTCGATCAATGTTCGCGACAATTGATTGTGCCGTTCCACCAGGCGTGGCAGTTCCACGGTGGTGAGCTGCCCGTCACGCACCACCGTCTTGCCATTAACAATACTCAGGGAGACTCGCCGGGGCGCGCAGAACAACAGGGCCGCCAGCGGATCGGACAAGCCGCCGGCGAAGGCGATGTCGTCCAGTTTCCAGGCCACCAGATCGGCGCAGTAGCCAGCCTGGATACGCCCCAGATGATCACCGCGCCCCAGTACTTCGGCGCCGCCGCGGGTAGCCAGTCGCAGTGCTTCGCGGGCCGACAGGGCGGTGGGGTCTTCGTCTCGGACCCGCGCCACCAGCATGGCCTGGCGGGCCTCTCCCAGCAGATCATTGCCGTCGTTGGAAGCGGAGCCGTCCACGCCCAGGCCGACACGGACACCGTTGTCCAGCATGCGGCGGATCGGGGCATGGCCCGATGCCAGGCGCATATTAGAACAGGGGCAGTGGGCGACGCCGGTGCCGGTGCGGCCGAATAACTGAATACCGTGCTCGTCCAGGTGCACACAGTGAGCGTGCCAGACGTCGTCACCGACCCAGTCCATTTCCTCGGCGAATTGCGCCGGTGTCATGCCGTAGCGCTGCTGGCTGAACGCCAGATCCTTGCCGTTTTCGGCGGTATGGGTATGCAGTCGCACGCCGAGATCGCGCGCCAGAACCGCGCTCTGGCGCATCAGATCCGGTGTTACCGTGAACGGCGACGATGGTCCCAGCGCTACCTGCAGCATGGCGTCGCTACTGGCGTCGTGGTGCGCTTCCACCACTCGCTGCATTTCCTTGAGCACCGCGTCCTCATTCTTCTCCACCACCAGATCCGGCGGCAGCCCGCCCTGACTTTTGCCCAGCGTGATGGCGCCACGGACACCGTGATAGCGCAGGCCCATGATCGAAGCCGCCTCGATGTTGTCCTCCAGGCGGCCGCCGTTGACATAGAAGTAAGCGTGGTCGGCGGCGGTGGTGCACCCGGAAAGCATTAACTCCGCCATGGCGGTTTGCGCCGATACGGTCATCATTTCCGGGGTGATATTGGCCCAGACTGGAAACAGGGCGTCGAGCCAGTCGAACAGCTCGGCGTCTTGCGCCGCCGGTAAGGCCCGAGTCAGGCTCTGGAACATATGGTGATGGGTGTTGACCAGACCCGGTATCAGCACATGGCCACTGAGGTCGATGGTTTCGTCCGCCTCCCGGAACAGGGTGTCGCTCGGGCCCACCGCGCGAATGCGGTTGCCTTCGATCAGAACGGCGCCGTCACGGATCTCGGTGCCGTGATCGTCCATGGTCGCCACTACAGTGGCGTTTTTCAGTAGCAAAGTGCGGCTCATCACCCGGGCTCCCTTTTTTAAAAAGCAAAAACGCGAATCAGCGCGGCCCGAGGACCGCGCGGAAGAACGTACACTGACCTGTATACCGCCACCGGTGGCGCACACTCAAACCCGGCCGAGAGGGCCGTCGCCAGGACCAGCGGTCCGTTTTACCTCAGGTGTAACGCAAGATGCTTGCCAGATCGATGTCGCCGGAGGGCTCATCCAGATCCAACAGGCCTTCAAGGGTGTCCAGGTGTTCCCGCGCCAGTTGCGCGGCCTGGTCCGCCTCGCCCTTGATAATCAGGTCGGCCAGGCGACCGTGATCATTACCAAGAAAGCAGGCGGTGATGCCCGGGGCTTTGTATAGCGCGATGACAATGGAGGTGCGCAATACCAGTTCCAGCATCATCTTGCCGAGCACCTGATTGGGGCACTGGCGAGCCAGATACTGGTGAATTGCCATGGAGCAGTGCACGCGGTGTTGGTCCTGGCCGCGCTCGTGGGCGCTCTTTTCTTCCTTGATCAGTTTGCGCAGGGCTTGTGCCTCGGATTTGCCCAGGGTGCCGGCCACCAGGCGGGTGACCTCCCCTTCCACCAGGCGGCGGGCGGCGAAAATCTGCCGGGTTTCCTCGATGCCGGGTCTGGCCACCACCGCCATTTGATTGGGGCTTTGCTCGGTGACGTGATCGGATGCCAGCCGGGTCAGTGCCTTGCGCACGATGGACCGGCTCACTCCGAACAGTTCGCTTAACGCCACTTCCGGCAGTTTCGAGCCGGGAGGCAGCCGCTGGGTGAGCACCGCCTGATAGATGGAATCGTAGATGGTCTGGTCGGTGGCTTTGCGCGAGCCCCGGCCACCATTGGTGTGCATGGCGCCTAGCGACGCGGCGGCCTGTTTGTCCGTACGGGGATCGACAGCCATGGGTACCGTTGTTCCTTCTTTTTTGGACTAGCGGAATGTATACAGACCTTTATACGGGTGCAACCGGAAGGCGGATACCCTCCAGAAGATGTTCCTCGCAGTTGTGGCCCGGCCCTTCCCGGTCCACTACCAGGAAGTCGCCGCCAGGCGAAAGGGCCAGCAGGGGATGATGCCAGGTGCCCGCGTGATAATTGACGCCGGTGCCATCGGTGATCAAAAAAGCGTGCAGGTCCGCCACCGCCGGCGGTGGTCCGGGAGGGGCGACCACCACGATGTAAGGCTGACCGGCCAGCGGCACGAACGCCTGGCTGCCGAGGGGGTGGCGTTCCATCAGCACCAGAGTGTGCGGTAGTGAGATCGGTCGCGGCCGGAACAGACTGAGAATGGCGCCGCCGTCGGTGCCGGTTTCCACTTCGGCCAGCCGGTGGTAACGCCGGCATTGGCCATCGTTGATCAGGAAGTAGTCCCGCTCATGGCTATGGATGAGGTCGCCGAAGGGGGTGAACGCCTCCGCCGTCAACGGCTCCAGTGTCAGCTCTTGAGTGGTCATTGTATCTGGCCGAACACGCGAAAGCGGCTGATGCCGCCGTCCGGGTGCATATTAAGACGAACATGCGTCACCGCATCCAGGGTCTCCAACTGGTCCTGGAAGTGGTGCATGGCATCCGGGCCCAGTGGTTGCGGTGTCAGCAGCGTCGGCCAGAACATACTGGAAGCGCGTAGCAGGGCGGTGTCCGCGTGGTCTTCCAGATTGGCCGCTTGCACTGATATCTGAGCCGGAAAGTTGCCTTTGAAAAAGGCGGTGTCCACTTCCAGTCCGGTGACACGGCCACGGTGGCCCAGACCGATCACGCACCAGTCGAAACCCGGTTCGCGGCGCCGCCGGGTTTCCCAGCCGTCCCCCATGTTAAGGCCCCGGCCGGGATAGAGCAGGGAGTGCGGCCAGCCGTAGTGGGCGTCGCTCAGAGCCAGGACCTGGCCGCCAAGCCGGGCCGCCGACAGTTCCACTTCCTGGTCCGCGTCAACGCCGGCCCAGTCCACTCTTGGGCGGCCCAGCACACGAAAGCGCGCGACGCCGCCGTCGGGATGGAGGTTCAGACGAACGTGGGTGGCATGGCCTGGGGTCGGCAAGGTGAAGCGGTGCAGATGGTCGCCTTGCAGAGCGGTCATGGTCAGCAGGGGCTGCCAGCGAGCGGAAGCCGGATCCTCGCCATCGCCGAGGACGCAGGCGTCCACGGAGGCGGCCATGGGGTAGTTGCCGGTGAAGTGAGCGGTATCGATTTCCAGTTGGTGGACGTCACCGGGGGCGCCCAGACGCACGATTGCACTGTCGTGTCCGGGGCCGCGGCGGCGGCGGGTTTCCCAGCCATCCATCCACTTGCCGTGATCATCGAATTTGTCGGCGATGAATCGAGGGGGCGTCTCCGCCAGCATGCGTTCGGCGCTGGCGAAGAACTGGTCGGTAACCGATACGATCTCGGTGCCCAGCCGGGCGGCGGCGAGATTCGGGTAGGCGATGATGGTGTCCGTCATTGAGAGCTCCATGGTTCCGGTCATGGCCGGGTTATTCCGTCGGACCGTTTTCCGAATTGTGTTCCGCGCCTTGTTGCAACCAGCGGGCCAGCAAAGCGCGTTCGTCGTCGGTGATGCGGGTGATGTTGCCTGGCGGCATCACCGAAGTGGTCACGGCCAACTGGCCGATCTGGGTTTTGTGGGCGCGGATTTGCGCCGGTGTATCCAGCCGCACGCCCTTGGGCGGTGTGGCGAAGCCGGCGAAATCCGGGCGCGCCGCATGACAGCCGGCACAGCGTTCCTGCACGATGCTTTGCACCTGGGAGAAGGGCACCGGTGGCAGGTTCGCATCCACCGGTGCTGGTCCGGATGGTTTGGTCAGTACGATCAACACGACCAGCCCGGCCGCGCCGGCCAACGGTAATGCGATCTTGGCGGGCCGGGGCAGATGGCGGATGTTGAAGTAGTGACGGATTACCATGCTGGCCGCCATCAGGGTGGCCAGAATCAACCAGTTCCAGTGGCTGCCGTAGGTACCGGGGAAATGGTTGCTGATCATGATGAACAGCACCGGCAGAGTCAGATAATTGTTGTGCCGGGAGCGTTGCGCTCCGGCCAGGCCCCTGGCGGCATCCGGTTCGCGACCGGCGGTCATGGCGTCCACCATGGCGCGCTGGCCGGGAATGATCACGAAAAAGACGTTGGCGACCATGCAGGTGCCAATGGCGGCGCCGACATGAATATAGGCGCCACGGCCGCTGAAAATCTGGCTCAGTCCCCAGGCCAGAGCCACCAGCAAGATAAAGCCCACTGCCGCCAGCAGCGCAGGACGCCGGCCCAGTGGTGAGCGGCACAGTCCGTCGTACACCAGCCAGGAGAGAATCAGCACGCCAATGCCGATCAGGCTGGCGGTAAGCGGGGATAACTCCGCCACCGAGGGATCGATCAGATTGGTTCCGGCATTCAGGTAATACACCACGAACAACAGCAGGAAGCCGCTCATCCAGGTGTAATAGGCTTCCCATTTGAACCAGTGCAGACGTTCGGGCAGTTGTTCCGGCGCCACCTGATACTTCTGCAGGTAGTAAAAGCCGCCACCGTGGATGGCCCAGAGAGTACCAGCGACGCCCGGTGGCTTTTGGCCCTCTCGCTGCAGATGGTTCTCCAGCCAATTGAAATAGAAAGAAGCCCCTATCCAGGCTATGCCGACGGTGATATGCAGCCAGCGGATCAGCAGGTTGGCCCATTCGTACCAATGCGCTTCCATTGTCTCTCCCCCGTCAACTGCCGCGGTAGGTGCTGTAACCGTAGGGAGAGACCAGCAGTGGTACATGGTAATGCTGGTCGGGGGTGCTGATGCCGAAGCGGATCACCACGTCATCCAGAAATGAGGGGGTCGGCAAGGATATCCCCCGGGCAAGGAAGTAGTCCCCCACCGCGAAGTTTAGTTGGTATACCCCGCTTGCCATCGTGACGCCTTCAAGCAACGGCGTGTCGCAACGTCCATCGGCATTGGTTTTGCATTCGGTCAACAGACGGGCCTGGCTTCCCTCGATTCGCCACAGCTGGAGAGAGAGATCGGCGGCGGGGCGGCCACTGCTGGTGTCCAGAACGTGGGTGGTCAATCGGCCCATGTTCGCTCCTGTGTTCGTTTTAATGTCGACAATTATTAAGTCTAAATGTATACATGCATGATTAATGCCAGAGTGGAGGCAAGCATGAGTAACCCGTCTTATCCCCGTGACCTGATCGGTTACGGGGCCAGTCCGCCCAATCCACGCTGGCCCGGTGAAGCCCGTGTGGCGGTGCAGTTCGTGCTTAATTACGAAGAAGGAGGGGAGAATTGCGTCCTGCACGGTGATCCGGCTTCGGAGTCCTTCTTATCTGAAATGGTCGGGGCCGACGCGCGCGAAGGCGTACGTCACATGAGCATGGAATCGCTCTATGAGTACGGCAGCCGGGTCGGGGTGTGGCGCCTGTTGAAGCTGTTTCAACGCTATCGGATTCCGCTCACCGTGTTTGCCGTGGGCATGGCGGCGGAGCGGCATCCGGAAGTCATTCGCACCATGGTGGAGCAGGGCCACGAAATCTGCAGTCACGGCTATCGCTGGATTGACTATCAATATGTGCCGGAGTCGCTGGAGGCGGAACATATCGGTCGCGCGGTGGAGGCGCTGACACGCGCCGCCGGCACGCCGCCGCTGGGCTGGTATACTGGCCGCACCAGTCCGAATACCCGGCGGCTGGTGGTGGAGCACGGCGGCTTTCTCTATGACGCCGACGACTACAGTGATGAGCTGCCGTTCTGGACGACCGTGTCCGGGCGCAAACATTTGGTGGTGCCCTACACGCTGGATGTCAACGACATGCGTTTCGCCAGCCCTGGTGGTTTCAACAGCGGCGATCAGTTTTTCACATACCTGCGTGATGCTTTCGACACACTTTATCAAGAGGGGGCGGAGCAGCCGCGCATGTTGTCGGTGGGTTTGCATTGCCGGCTGGCGGGGCGTCCAGGCCGGGCCGCGGCACTGGAACGCTTCCTCAAATACCTGTGCGCTCATAACCGGGTGTGGTTCGCCCGGCGTATCGATATTGCCCGACACTGGATGGAGCACCATGGCTGAAACCGTCGTCCGTCTGACCCCACGCCCGAGCCGGCTCAGCGAGGCTGATTTCGTTGAACGGTTCGGCGATGTTTATGAACATTCTCCATGGATTGCCAGAGAGGCTTACCAGTTGGGGCTCGGTGAGCCGCAGGACACCCCGCAAGGATTGGCGGAGGTGATGGCGCGGGTATTTCGCGCGGCGGATCCGGAGCGCCAGCTGGGCGTATTACGAGCGCATCCGGATCTGGCCGGCAAGGCCGCGCTGGCCGGTGAACTGACCCGGGACTCCAGCGCGGAGCAGGCATCCGCCGGCCTTGACCAATGCACCCCGGAAGAATTTTCCCGGTTTCAAACGCTTAATGATGCCTATCAAAAGCGTTTCGGTTTCCCTTTCATCATCGCGGTAAAAGGGTTGCACCGTGGGGACATTCTGAAGGCCTTTGCCGACCGTTTGGAGCATGACCTGGAACAGGAGCGCAGGGCCGCGGTGGAGCAGGTGAATCGTATTGCGTTACTGCGTTTATGTGACCGGGTCGGGTGAGACCGGAGTGCCGCCGAGCCAGGTCTGTAATGGGCGCCGTTCCAGATCGGCGGCATCGCCGCGCAGTAATTCCTCGAACCAGTCCTCGATACCGGCTTTGCCCGCCGGGCGTGGCAGTAGAACGAAGTCCGCCCTTTTTCCCGCGGCCAGACTGCCGGCTTCGCCGCCACGCCCGAGGCAATCCGCGCCGGCCTGGGTGGCCCGGTAGAGCGCTTCTTCCGGTGTTACCGGGACGCCGGCGGCACGATGCTGGTCCACAAAGCGCTGCATGACGTGCAGCATGCTGTGGCTAGGCCCTGCTCCCACATCCGAAGCCAGAGCAAACCTCAGCCGGTGCCGCCGTACCGCTTCCAGATCCATCCGGCCGCTATCCAGGGCCTCGTTGCTTGAAGGGCAATGCGCGATCCAGCTGCGCCGTTGGGCAAGGGTGTGGTACTCGCGCTGCGAAAGGTGAATGCAATGGCCGAGCACCGTGCGTGGGGTCAACAGCCCGGCCTGATCATAAACGTCGGTGTAGTCCCGCGCTTCGGGGAAGGCTTCCCGGACTTCACGGATTTCCCGCGGGGACTCGGACAAATGCGTCTGCACGAAGGCGCCGGTGCGTCGAGCCAGTTCTCCCAGCTCCCCCATCAGCCAGGCACTGCAATTGAGAGCGAAGCGCGGAGTAATGGCGTAGTGCGCGGTGCCCAGTTCCTCCAATAACGGCGCCACGGCCTCGGCGTTGTCCGGGCTGGCCCTGCGCAGCGGCTCCGGGGCGGATTTTTCCATGATGGCGTTTCCCAGGATCCAATCGCCTCTGGCGTGCTCGGCGGCGATGCGCAGGGCGCCGTCGTGCGGGCTGGAATAGGCCATGCCCAGGGTGGTGCCGGCGCGGATCGTGTCGCTGAAGAAAGCACGGGCATGGTCATGGGCCAGCCCGGCGTGCTCGAAGCCGGCTTCTTCCGGCCAGATGTGTTCGCGTAACCATTCCATCAAATCGGTCTGGAAGCGCCCGCGAACATGATGTTGCACCCAATGAATATGAACATCCGCGAAACCGGGCACCAGCAGGCCGTCCAGCTCCAGAGTGTTGCGGTCCCGGCCGTCGGCGAACTGTTCTATCCGGTCCACGTCGACGATGCGCCCAGCCTCGATCAAAAGACCCCCGTCGCTGATGTATCGCCAGCGGTCAGCGTCCAGTGGTGTCAGCAGGCTGGCTCGGATCAGCAAAGTCTTGGGCATGGTCGGAAATCCCTAATGTATACATCAGGAGAGAACCATATCGCTTGATGCGAAGCGAGGGAAGCGGTTCCTTGAAGTGGACGAAAAGACTTAAAACAGTGATCAAAAAAGGGGCGAGCGCACAAATTTAACGCATGAATTCGGCAAGGCTGTATCAGTATTCGGGGTGTTGTCACCATGGCATGGGAGTTGCCTGTATACATTTTTTATTGAGGAATGTGCCATGACATCGATTGATCCGGACGGCGCCACCGTGTGTGTGATCTGCGACTCCCGCTACGGCAGTACCCTGGCGCTGGCACGGGAAATCGCCGAGGGGGCGGGCAGCGGTGGCGCCCGGGTCCGGCTCTGCCGGGTGGAACTGAGTGAGCCGGAATTCAGTGTCGATAGTGAGCGGGCCGACTACCGGGAGGCACAACGAATCTATCGTGAACTGCCCCGCGCCACGGCGGACGATTTGCGTTGGGCCAAGGGGATCGTTTGGGGATCGCCTACCCGCTACGGCCTGATGAGTACCCCATTACGCGCCTTTATTGACGAAGTGGCCCCGTTGTGGCGGGAAGGCGCTCTGATCGGCAAGGTCGGCGCCGCTTTCACCTCCACCGGTGGCATGCATTCAGGTAACGAGATGACGTTGTTGTCTCTGCTGCTCCCATTCATGCAGCACGGGATGATCATTGCCGGTGTACCGCATAGTGTTCCCGCGCTGGTGCGCACACGTAAGGGCGGCTCCCCCTATGGCGCCTCGGCGGTCACTGGTTTCGATGGCACTTTGTCCGTGGACGATAACGAGAAGGCGATTGCCCGCGCGCTGGGGGCGCGGGTGGCGCGACTGGCCGCGCAGGTACGTCCGGAGCCGGCATCGGTGGAACTGGCCGGCGCCAACCGGGAGCCCTGAAAAGGGGCATGCCTCATGCTTCTTTTTGTGGCCGCAAAAAGGCGGCACGAAGGTTGCTTGCATACAAAGCCGAGGGCCGATCAACACTTTTTTGTGGAGTCTGAAATCATGTCATTCGGTTTTTTAAAGCATCTGTTCGGATATCGTCGCACTGGCCTGGGGGTGGTCATGGCGGCGATTGTGGGGAGCGTCGCGGGCGGTGTTCAAGCCGACGACAAGGTGACCATAGGCACCAGCTGGTACGCGCAGGCGGAGCACGGCGGATTTTATCAGGCCAAAGCCACGGGGATTTACAAGAAGTACGGTCTCGACGTGAACATCAAAATGGGTGGGCCCCAAGTGAATGGCCTGCAATTGCTGGTGGCTGGGCAGTACGACTTCACCATGGGGTATCCGATCCGCAACATCAATGCGGTGAAGGAGGGGCTCCCGGTAGTGACCGTGGCGGCGACCTTTCAAAAGGACCCCCAGGGACTGATCGCCCATCCGCAGGTGGCATCGCTGGAAGACGTTAAAGGGCACACCGTGCTGATATCCACTTCGGCGCGCACCACCTACTGGCCCTGGCTGAAAGCTGAATACGGTTTCACCGACGACCAAGCCAAGCCCTATACCTTCAGTCTGGGTCCCTTCCTGGCCGACAAAGAGCTGGTGCAGCAGGCGTATATCAGCTCCGAGCCTTTCGCCGCGGAAAAGGGTGGCGTCAAACCGAACATTTTCCTATTCGCGGATCATGGTTATCCGCCCTATGCGGCGACATTGGAAACCCGCAGGGATCTGGTCGAGGAAAAGCCGGATGTGGTGCGCCGATTTGTCCAGGCCACCCTGGAAGGCTGGAAGAGTTACCTGCAGGACCCGCAAGCAGGTAATGCCCTGATCAAGAAAGACAATCCGCAAATGACCGATGAACAACTGGCTTTCGGTATCGAGAAGTTGAAGGAATTCGGCATCGTCACCGGCGGGGATGCGGGGGAGAAGGGCATTGGTTACATGAGCGATGAACGCTGGAAGAAGACGTTCGACTTCATGGTGGAAGCGGGCCTGGTCGGTGCCGACGTGGATTACCACAAGGCTTACACCCTGGAATTTCTGCCGCAAACACCGGTACTTCCCTAGGACACCTGCCTCTGTTGGTGAAAAGGAGAACGATGATGGCATTTTCCCTTAAGGCCTGGACGGGCTTTCCGGCTGAACATCTGCGCGGGTTTTTGCTGTGCTGCGCTTTATTGATTCCGGCTCTGGCGGTGGCGCAGCAGCCTCTGACCAAGATCACTTTTGGCACCAACTGGTTCGCCCAGGCCGAACATGGTGGCTTTTACCAGGCCAAGGCCACCGGAATATATGAGAAGTACGGACTCGATGTGACCATCACAATGGGCGGGCCGCAGGTGAACAATCTGCAGCTTCTTCTTGCAGGGCGGCAGGATTTCACCATGGGGTATCCGATCCGCAACCTCAATTCGGTGAATCAAAACATGCCCGTGGTGACCGTGGCGGCGCCGTTCCAAAGCGATCCACAGGCCTTGTTGGCGCACCCTCACGTTAAGTCTCTGGAGGAGATAAAGGGGCAGCCGGTGTACGTCTTCTCCGGCGCGCAACAGACATTCTGGCCCTGGTTGAAGCAACGGTTCGGATTTTCCGACGATATGATCCGCCCCTATACGTTCAGTGTCGCGCCATTCCTGGCGGATAAGAGTGTGGTGCAACAGGGCTATGTCACTTCCGAGCCATTCGCCATGGAGCAGGGCGGCGTCAAGCCATCCATCTTCCTGTTCGCCGACTACGGCTATCCTCCCTACGCTCAGACCATCGAAACCACTCGGGAGATGATTGAAAGCAACCCGGAAGTGGTGCGTAAGTTCGTGCAGGCGTCCATGGAGGGCTGGAAAAGTTACTTTGAAAATCCGGCGCCGGCCAATGCCCTGATCAAGAAGGATAACCCGGAGATGACCGATGCCCAGATCGCCTTTGGCATTGGCAAGATCAAGGAGTATGGCCTGGTGGCCGGTGGTGACGCCGCCACCAAAGGGCTCGGAGTGATGACGGATGAACGCTGGAAAGCCACCTTCGACTTCATGGCGAAGGCCGGGTTGGTACCGGAGGATATGGACTATAAACAGGCTTATAGCCTGGAACTCCTGCCGAGCCCGCCGGTGATGCCATAACCGGGTTCCGATGGCACGGTAACTGCATACATTTCTTTCAATGACGGTATACCGCTTTGTGTCCATGGTGGCGAGGCGCAAAGCGGTGCACGACTCTCGCCACCCTGATCAGAGGACAAGCCGGCCCTGGGGTAATGGGCGGGGGCTGCCTCGCCTGGGCCCGCTGCCGTTACGGCAGTGCTACCGGACGTGGAGCGGGCCCCAACTGGAGAGACTGGCCATGCTTGCAACTCAACAACCCGTACTGCGTCGTTTTTGGTATCCGGTGATGCCACTGGAACAACTTGACGATGGCCCCAAGCCCTTCCGGCTGATGAACGAAGAGCTGGTGCTGTGGCTCGATTCCGAAGGCAAACCGCACGCCGCTGAGGACCGCTGCGCGCACCGTACCGCGCGTTTATCCCTGGGCTGGGTGGAGGGCGACAACATTGTTTGCCCCTATCACGGCTGGACCTATGACGGCGGTGGCGGCTGTGTCCGTATTCCGCAGACGCCTGATCGCCCGGCCGGCCGTGCCAAGGTCCGTGCCTTCAACGCCGAGGCTCGTTACGGCTACGTGTGGGTGTGCCTCGGTGATCCGCTAACCGATATTCCTCACATGCCAGAGGCGGACGAGCCCGGTTACCGCGTGATCCATCAGTTTTATGAAGTCTGGCGCACCGCCGGCCTGCGTCTGATGGAGAATTCCTTCGACAATGCTCACTTCAGCTTCGTGCATCGGGAGAGCTTCGGCCAGTTCGACAAGCCGATCCCGGCCAAGCTCAACATCGTCGAGGAGGACTTTGGCTTTCGCTTTGAAACCGTGGCGCCGGTGAACAACCCGCCGTTGCAGAAAAAGCTGTTGAAGATGGACAGCGATACCACCGAGCGGCACATGACCAGCAACTGGTTCATGCCGTTCGGTCGCAAGCTCAATATCCGTTACCCCAACGGGCTGGTGCACGCGATCATCACCTACGCCACGCCAATCGACGATGAGCACTCCATGATCTGTCAGTGGGCTTATCGCAGCGACTCCGAGGCGGACGCGCCGGCGGAGCAGATCATCGCTTTCGATCGTCAGGTGACCGAAGAGGACAAAAGGGTTCTGGAAAGCACCGAGTACGACGCGCCTCTGGATACCGCCAGTGGTGAGGAACGTCATATGCCTTCCGATCAGCCGGGCATGGTGATGCGCAAAATGCTGTTGGCGTTGCTGGCCCACTTTGGAGAGGAAGAAGCACGCATTTCTGGGGCCCGCATTCCGATGAAGGAAAAGGCCTCATGAGCGACCTGCTGATTCGTGGCGCCGAAGCGGTGATGACCGGACTGCCCGGGGATCAGGCCCGGGCGGGAGCGGTGGACCTGCGTATCCGTGACGGTGTGATTCACGAGATGGCGGCGGGGTTGATCCCCGCCGCCGATGAACGGGTAATCGAAGCGCGCGGCTGCGTGGTCTATCCGGGTTGGGTCAACACCCATCACCACCTGTTCCAGAGTCTGCTGAAAGCGGTGCCGGAAGGTATCAACGAACCGCTGTTCGGCTGGCTCGGCGCGGTGCCTTATCCGCGCCTCACCCGTATCCGTGACCATCATCTGGAAACCGCGGCGATGGTGGGGTTGGCGGAACTGTTACTCTCCGGCACCTCCACCTGTGCCGACCACCATTACATCTACTACGCCGGCCTCGACAGTGAGATGGGGGATGTGCTGTTCGAGGTGGCGGACCGTTTGGGATTGCGATTCGTATTGTGCCGTGGCGGCGCCACGGAGAAAGGGCGGCACCCGGGCTATCCCAACAATCTGGAATCGGAGAGTGTCGACGACATCATCAACGATGTGCAGCGGCTGCGCGAACGCTATCACCAGGTGGGGGCCAACCCCATGCGGCAGGTGGTGATGGCGCCGACCACGCCGACCTTTTCGGTGAATCCCGCGGTGCTCAGGGAGTTGGCCCGGGCCGCCCGATCCATGGGGGTTCGGCTGCACAGTCATCTGTCGGAGACTCGGGACTACGTTACCTACTGCCGGGAAGTGCACGGCATGACGCCGGTGCAATTCTGCGCCGAGAACGAATGGCTCGGAGAGGACGTGTGGTTCGCCCATATGGTTCATGTGGCGGACGATGAACTGCCGTTGTTGCTGCAAACCGGCACAGGGATTGCCCATTGCCCGCAAAGCAACTGCCGGCTGGGCAGCGGTATCGCCCGTGCTCCGGAAATGTCGCGCCTGGGCATTCCGGTATCGCTGGCGGTGGATGGCGCTGCCTCCAATGAGGCCGCCGACATGATCCAGGAAGCGCATCTGGCCTGGATGGTGCACCGCGCCCAGGGAGGCGCCGACGCTGTCACCGCCGAAGAAGTGATCGAATGGGGCACGCGAGGCGGGGCCCGGGTGCTGGGACTGGACGGCATCGGCACTTTGAGTGTCGGCAGTGCCGCGGATCTGGCGATTTACGATCTGGACCAGCCCCGCTACTTCGGCGTGCACGATGTGGCGGTGGCTCCGGTGTGCGCCGGGGGAACCGCATCGTTGCGCTACCTGTTGGTGAACGGAAAACCGGTGGTGGAGAAAGGGGTTATTCCGGGCCTGGATATGGAGGCGTTGCGGGAGCAGGCCGCCAGGGCCACGGCGGAGTTGCATTGATGAAGCGGATGCCGCAAGCGCCTCCGATAAGACCTCCGGCGCTGTGGTGGCTGGTGCTGATGGTGCTGCTGGCGGGCCTCAATCTGCGCCCGTTGCTGACCACGCTCGGAACCAATCTGGAATTGATCCGGGTGGACCTGGGATTGTCCAGCACTCTGATCGGTGCCCTGGCGGCGATCCCTACACTTTGCATGGGGCTGGTCTCCCTGGCCGGTGGTTGGGTGATCACCCGGCTCGGTGTCGGTGCCGGTATGCGCCTGGCGTTGTTGCTGATCGCGGTGGGCTGTGTCCTGCGCTGGGCTGGTGACTGGTTGCCGATGCTGGCTTTGGCGACGGCACTGGCGGGATTGGGGATTGCCTGTGGCCAGGTGCTGATCCCCGTGGTGATCAAACGCTATTTCCCTTCCCGGGCGGCGTTGATGATGGGGGGCTATACCACTGCCATGAATCTGGGCGCGGCCCTTGGGGCCCTCGCCGCGCCTCTGGCGATCAGCACCCTGGGTTCCTGGCAGGCGTCGCTGGCGATCTGGGCATTGCCCGCCTTGCTGGCGGCGCTGCTGTGGCCCGGCCGCCTTAGGGTATTCACCGAAGACGGCCCGGCCGGCGTACCCTGGCGCAGTGCTCTTGGGTGGCGAATGGCGTTATTTCTGGGAACCGGTTCACTGGCCTACATGACGTTACTAGCGTGGCTGGTGCCGCTCTATATGGCTCTTGGCCTGACTCAGGAACAGGGTGGCGCCATGTTGGTGGCCTATACCGCGGCGCAAATCGCTGGCGCTTTGCTGGTGCCGCCCGTGGCGCAGTTGCAACCGGACCGGAGGCCGGCCTTGGCACTGACTCTGGCTCTGCTGTCGCTGGGACTGGCTGGTTTATGTTGGGCGCCAACCTGGGGCGGCGCCAGTTGGGTGGTGCTGGCCGGGTTCGGGTTGGGTGGCTCCTTTCCCCTCGCGTTGACACTGCCGCTCGATTACGCCCATACGCCGACGGAAGCTGGCCGGCTTTCCGCCATGGTGCTGGGGTTCGGCATGCTGATGGGGTCGTTCGGACCTTTGTTGTTCGGGGTGTTGCGGGATGGCTTTGGCTTTTCCGCGGCGCTGATCTTTTTACTGCTGGCCACGGTGGCTTCGTTCCTGCTCGGCCTGACGTTCCGCCCGCCGAACAGGGACCGGAGCGGAACCGGCCCACTGACCGTTGATGTAAAGGAGATATCCCCGTGAATGTTATGGAGCACGCGGTATTTCGCCGGTTCTGGTACCCCGTTATGCCGATGTCGGAACTGAAACAGGGGCCACGAAGGTTCGAGTTGCTCGGCCAGGCGCTGGCATTGTTTCTCGATGACGACGGCGTTCCGGCGGCACTGGAAGACCGGTGCTGTCATCGTACCGCCCGCTTGTCCCTTGGCGAAGTTTGTGACAATGCCATTGCCTGTCCTTATCACGGCTGGCGCTACAACCGGGAAGGACAATGTGTTCTGGTGCCGCAGATGCCGGATCGTGATCCGGGGCCGAAACGCCGGGTCAAAGCGTTCTCCTGCCGGGAAAAATACGGCTACGCCTGGGTGGCGCTGGAGCAGCCCTTGTTCGACATTCCGGATTTCCCCGAGGCGGTGGACGATAGCTTTGTCCTGATCCACGAGTTTTATGAGGAGTGGCGGGTTTCCGGTCTGCGGGTGATGGAGAACGAGCTGGACATGGCTCACCCCAGCTACGTGCATCTGGGCACCTTCGGCAGCCCCGAACATCTGGTGGCCGAGGACGCGAAGATCGAAGAGTTTCCCGGTGGTTTTCACTATACCGGCCGATTGGGGGTCAAGCAGGCCCATCACGCCCAGGATCGCAATAATGAGCGCTTCCTGGATTGCAGTTGGTATGCCCCCTTTATTTGCCGGTTGCGTATCAACTATGCCGACGGTCCCGCCCACGTGATCATCAATTGCCAGGTACCGCTGGCCCATAACCGTTCACAGGTGGTGCAGTTTTGTTTTCAGGAAGATGATGGAACCGGTATTGATGAAGCCGCGATCCTGGCGTTTGACCGCAAGGTGACTCTGGAGGATAAGCACGTGCTTGAAAGCACCGACGCGGATGTGCCTCTGGACCCTCGTGATGAGCGGCACATGGTGTCGGACAAGCCGGGGCTGGTGATGCGGCGCATGATTCAGGCCTTAATAGAGGATCACGAAACGCGGGCGGTTACGTTTCAGTAGTCTTTACACCGCCTTATTTTCTTTAACCGGGGTATGCCCCGGTTTTTTTTGGGCTGTAAAAAAGCTGAAAGATTCATGAGGGCTCTGGCGGTTGACGGAAGTAACGATGCCTTTTTGTATGCACGGCGAACTAAAAAAGGTACCGGTTGTGGGCGCGAAAGGAAATGAAAAGGCCCTATGGTGGGGCGAAATAATCGGCGCCTTGCCCTTTTAGAGCGCGTCTTTGGTTTTTCCCGTCAGGTTAATAAAAAAGAAAAAAATAGAATTTGAATAAGCTGTTGTTTTTCCTCGTTAAATCCTTGTGGCATGCATTTTGAAAGGTTTTCGCTGTTCTGTATGCAAGACCGATTCGGTTGCGCATGGAACGGGGTTCGGCGCCGTTGTGTTGAGGGGCCGGCACATTGCTCTAGGGGAACGAAGAGCATTTTAGGTATCGGACACCAGCCATAGGGAGGCAGGTGCGGTCACGGGAACGGTGAAACCTTCGGGATCACCGGATGCCCACCGGCCTCATGAGTGGCGGGTATGTCCTGGCTGATTTAACGAGGAATAGACGTGAAACTGAAGAAGCAAGCTGCAATCGTTCTGGGTGCCGCCGCGCTGATGTCCGCCGCCGGGCCAGTGTCCGCCGAGGCGAAAGTCTCGTTCTATGGTCTGCTCGATCTCTGGGCGGGTAGCGCGGGTAACAAAACCACGGGGGATGACACTCTCAAGATGGACGCGGGGGGAATGGCCACCTCGTTCCTGGGTTTCAAAGCCAGTATGGATTTGACGCCGGGGATTACCGGTATCGCCGCCGCCGAGATGTTTTTCCGCCCGGATAACGCTGAAGACGGACGCTATGGTGGTGACGAATTCTTTGCTCGCAGTGCTTATATAGGCGCCACCGGCGATTTCGGTACTCTCAAGGCCGGACGAAACACCGCGCCGTACTACCTGCCAGTGGTGTTCAGCAACTCGCTGGGAGGCTCCTTCACCTTTTCTCCCTCCATCCTGCATTCCTTCCAGGGGGGTAACTACGGACCGATCATGGGGGACTCTGGCTGGAGTAACTCCCTGGCCTACACCACTCCGGAGATGGGCGGTCTGACCGCCACTCTTATGTATGCCTTCGGTGAAGAAGAAGACGAACACGGCGAGAACAAAGTCGGCGGTAACGCGGTTTACCGCAATGGCAAGTTCATGGCCACTGTCGCCGCGCACAGTGTCAAACAGGGCGCTCTTGCCGTCGGTGATGTCAGTGCCGGCGAGTACGGCGCCATTCCGGACGCTACCGATCAGGATGCGGTGATGGTCGGGGTCGCCTACGACTTCGACATCATCAAACTGTTTGCCCAGTACCAGAACCTGGCCACCGATACCCTCAATGGTGACGTGGACACCGATACCTATGTCTTCAGCTTCGCGGTGCCGGCGGGTGGTGGTTCGGTGCTTGGTTCCTACGGTTACTCCGATTTCACCGGAGCCTGGGAGACGGAGCGCGACACCTGGTCCGTGGCTTACAGCTATCCGCTGGCCAAGCAGTTGGACCTGTATGCCGTCTTCATGCATGACGACGTTGAGATCATTGGCGATGCCGATAGTTACGGCGTGGGGGCCCAGTTCCGCTTCTGATCGCCTTGAGCGTCTCGTCTTGGGGCTTCGTTGCCCCTCTGCATCGTGGCCCCAAGGCGAGCTCTTTTTCAACAGCGAATGCGAGGTCGTGTCATGACTCAATCGGATGCTCTTCATCCTCTGCCGGCCAAGGCCAAGCCCTGGAACCGCTGGCGGGTGAGTGATGATCACGCGGACCTGAGCCGCGCGGGTCATCGTGTCCGTCCGCTGACCATAGCGGCGCGGCCCAAGAACCTTACTCTGGATGTGTCCCGGACCGCGTTGCTGGTGGTGGACATGCAGAACGATTTTTGTAGCGCCGGTGGATGGCTGGATCACATCGGCGTGGACTACCGGCCGGCGCGGGCGCCGATTGAGCCATTGCGAGCGGCGCTGCCTTGTTTTCGGCGCGCGGGCATGCCGGTGGTCTGGGTTAACTGGGGAAACCGCCCTGACCTCGGCAACATAAGTCCGGCTCTGCTGCACGTTTACAACGGATCAGGTAACGGTGTCGGGCTTGGCGATACTGTTCCGGCCACCGGCGCCGCGGTGCTGCAGTCCGGAAGCTGGGGCGCTGCCGTCGTCGATGAACTGGCCGTGGACCAGACCGACATCCAGGTGGCCAAATTCCGCATGAGTGGATTCTGGGACACGCCGCTGGACTCGATCCTTCGCAACCTGGGCATCACTACCTGCCTGTTCGCCGGCGTCAACGCCGACCAATGTGTATTGCATACCCTGGCGGACGCCAACTTTCTCGGTTACGACACGATTTTCCTGGAAGACTGCTGCGCCACTACCTCGCCGGCGTTCTGTTGGGAGGCCACCTTGTACAACGCGCGACAGATATTTGGATTTACCGCCCAGGCCAGCGACGTATGCCGGGCTTTGGAGGAAACACAACCATGATGCCGCTGTTCAAGCATCCCGAGCAGTTTGAAGCTTTTCGTATCAAGGAAGGGGAGAGTAACCGACTGGTGGTGATCTGCGATGGGCCCGGCGACGGTCTGGGATTCATCGCCTGTGTGGAAATTTTCGATGAGGGCGGCACCACGCCACCAAACACCCATAAGGAGGCGGACGAGTTCTTTTTTGTATTGGAAGGGGAAGGGCGCGCCCGTTGCGACGACCAATGGGTGACATTGAGAAAAGGGGACGCTCTGGTAGTGCGCGCCGGCTCCGAGCATGTGGTGGAAAATGTCGGCAAGGGCCGTTTTTATACACTTACCGTGATGGTACCGGACGAGAATTTTTCCAGATTGATACGCTCCGGTGTCCCCGACGTGCTCGATGACGACGACATGCGTGTGCTCAAGGGGGCGTCGTCATGAGCGCCATTCCGCCCACGGTAATGAGCATGCGAACCCGTGATGGGGTTCGTCTGGACGCCGATGTCTACAGCCCGGACGGGCAGGGGCCCTTCCCGGTGTTGCTAATGCGCCAGCCGTACGGCCGCCGTATCGCCTCCACCGTGACCTATGCCCACCCGAGCTGGTATGCCGCCCGTGGCTATCTGGTGGTGATTCAGGACGTGCGTGGCAGGGGTACATCCGAAGGGGAGTTCGAGCCGTTCATCCATGAGCGGGACGATGGCGAGGACACCTTGGAATGGGTATCACGGCTGCCCGGCGGTAATGGGTGCGTGGGCATGTACGGGTTTTCCTACCACGGCGCCACCCAACTGTTCGCCGCCGCCAGCCGGCACCCGGCATTGAAGGTGATGGCGCCAGCCATGTGCGCCTTTCATCTGGATCGGGACTGGGCCTATGAAAGCGGCGCGTTGCGACTGTACAACACCCTGAGCTGGGCGGCGCAACTGGGTGCCGAGAGCGCACGGCGGCGGGGTGATGCCGACGGCTTCAGCGCCTGTTATGGCATCGGGCATGCTCCTTCCCCGGTACAACTGGTCGATCCGGCGGCACCGGCCTTGCGTGAAACGCTTGCCGATACGTTCTACGGCGACTGGCTGGACCAACCACCAGGCAGTGATTATTGGCGGCGACGCTCTCCGGGCACCATGCTCGACGGTGTCGATATCCCGGCTTTGCATGTGGGGGGCTGGTACGACAGCTTCCTCACCGGCACCCTCGCCGCCTATCGGCATTTCCAGAAAGGCCGACAGCCGCAGCGGCTGCTTGTGGGCCCTTGGGGGCATCTGCCCTGGATTCCCCAGGTGGGGCAGCGTTGGTTGGGCGACAGCGCCTGCTCCCCAGTAGACGATCTGCAATTGCGCTGGTTCGACTTTTTCCTCAAAGGCGAGAACAACGGCGTGACGGCGGAGCCGCCGGTTTCCCTGTATGACCTGGGCGAGAGCGATTGGAAGGCGTTTCCGGCCTGGCCACGGCGGCAAGCGGGAAAATGGTATCTGGCCAGCAACGGCCGGGCGGGTATTGATCCTCACGGCGGCTTGCTGCGCGACAGGCCCGGTGAGGGGGAACCGGCGGAAGACGTTTGGGTGCACGATCCCTGGCGACCGGTGCCGACATACGGGGGGCACTTGCCGCCGTCTCCGGGCATTCAGGACCGTACCGCGCTGGATGCCCGCCCGGATGTGCTTACCTACACCACTACTGCCCTGGCCGCGCCTCTGGCTCTGGCTGGCGCAGTGCGCGTGGTGCTGTCGTGCGCCGCCGATGTGGACTGCTTTGATCTGTGCGCGGTGCTGGGCGTGGTGGATCCGGAAGGGCGTAGCCACAACCTGACCCAGGGCTACGCGCGCGTTGCTGGCGGGGTGGTGACCGTATCCATGCGTGCGGTATGCGCCACCATCGCCACCGGCCAGTGTTTGCGCCTGAGCATCAGTGGCGCCTGTTATCCCGGTTATGCGCTCAATGACGGCTCCGGCCGGGTTCAGGGCGATATCCGTTGCAGCGATTATCCGATCATGACTTTGCGGCTCGATGTCGGCGAAAGCTGGCTGGAGCTGCCCGTGGTATCCGCCACGGACAATGACTGACGAATCCGGAGGGAAACTCATGGTGAAACAACTCAAGGCGATTCGTGATGAGGTGGTGGTGTCAATGACGGCATCGACGAAGACGGACGATCAGGCGCGGGCGTTTGGTGGCCGCCCGGTGGTGGAGGTCGCTGGCGTGGACAAGGTCTACGGCAACGGCACCGTGGCACTGAAGGAAGTGAATCTGACCGTCGGGGAAGGGGAATTCGTCAGCCTGCTGGGACCCAGTGGTTGCGGTAAATCCACCTTGTTACGGGTGATGGCGGGTCTCGGCGAGGCCTCATCCGGCACGGTGAAGTGGTGGGAACAGGATTATCAGGTGGTGGGCCAGAAGGGGCGTAAGCTGGCGTTTGTATTCCAGAACGCCACGCTGATGCCATGGGCGCGGGTGCGCAAGAATGTACGCCTGCCGCTGGATCTGGCCCATGAACATGGCGAGGCCTCGGAAGCCCGCATCGATCAAGCGCTGGGAATGGTGGGGTTGAGCAAGTTCGGCAACGCTTACCCGAGGGAGCTGTCCGGGGGGATGCAGATGCGGGCTTCCATCGCCCGCGCCATGGTCACGGAGCCGAACCTGCTGCTGATGGATGAGCCGTTCGGTGCTCTCGATGAGATGACCCGCAACCGGCTCAACGACGATGTTCTGCGTCTGTGGAAAGAGAAAGGCTGGACCGTGGTGTTCGTGACGCACAGCGTTTACGAGGCGGTGTATCTCTCCAACCGGGTGGTGGTAATGGCGGCGCGTCCGGGCCGGGTGGTGGAGGACGTCAGGATCGACGCGCCCTATCCGCGTGGCGCCGAGTTCCGCGTGTCCACCGAGTTCGCCAATTACTGCCGGCGGGTGTCCCTGGCGTTGGAAAAGGCCAGCGCTCAAGGTGAGGAGGACCACTGATGAAACAGCCTCTATTGCAGAATGAACGGTTCGTTCAGATCGCCGCGCCTTTATTCGTGGGTGTGGTGTTCCTGTGTTTCTGGGAGCTGGCGGTGCGTGCCGCCGAGTTGCCGGTGTACATCCTGCCCGGACCAGTGGCCATCGCCAAATCCTTCGTCACGGACTGGGCAGTGTTGTTCCACAGTCTGATGATGACGTTGAAGGTGACGTTGCTGGCATTCGTTATCGCCGTGGTGCTAGGCACCGCCGCTTCCCTGCTGTTCGTGCAGAGCCGCTGGATCGAGGTGAGTCTGTTCCCCTATGCGGTGCTGATGCAGGTGACACCGATCGTCGCCATCGCGCCGCTGATCATTATCTGGGTCAAGGACACCACTTGGGCACTCACCGTGTGCGCGGTGATCATCGCGATCTTTCCGATCATTTCCAATACCACGCTGGGGCTGCGCAGCGTGGATCCCAATCTGATGAGTATGTTTCGCATGTATCGGACCGGACGCTGGCAGCAGCTGATCCGACTGCGCATACCCAGCGCCCTGCCGTACTTTTTTGGCGGCATGCGTATCAGTACCGGTCTGGCGCTGATCGGCGCGGTGGTGGCGGAGTTCGTGGCCGGCACCGGCGGCAGCCAGGCCGGGCTTGCCTATTTGATTCTGCAGGCCGGCTACAACCTGAATATTCCTCGCATGTTCGCCGCTCTGGGCCTGATCACCGTCACCGGCATTCTGTTGTTCGCGCTGATGGTGTGGCTGTCCGACCGGGTGCTGCGCAACTGGCATGAAAGCGCTCTCAAGGTAGAGCAATGACCGATTCCATAGGGAGCCATGCAATGGACCAAAACACGATGCAGCGGCTGGCGGCGGATCTGGGTGATCTGGAACTGATCACCGACAGTACCGCCTTGCAGCGCTACTCCAAAGACTTCTCCTGGTTCAGTCCGGTTCTGACCGAGGCGTTGGAGGGTAAACGGGCGGACGCGATTGTGCGCCCCACCAGTGAGGAGCAAGTGCGCCGGGTGGCTGCTGCCTGCTATCGCCACCGGGTGCCGCTGACACTGCGTGGCAGCGGTACCGGCAACTACGGTCAGTGCACGCCGTTACGTGGCGGTGTGCTGATGGACATGAGCGGACTGAACAAAGTGCTGTGGATCGCCGATGGCGTGGCGCGGGTCCAGGCCGGCGCCCGGCTGGTGGATATCGACAACGCGGCCAGGGAAAAAGGCTGGGAGTTGCGTTTACTGCCATCCACCTATCGGTTGGCCACCGCCGGTGGTTTCTTTTGCGGCGGCTTTGGCGGTATCGGCTCGATCACCTACGGTTCCATCGGCGACCCCGGGAATGTTCTGGGGGTGCGGGCCATGAGCCTGGCCGAGCAACCGGAAGTCAGCGAATTCCGCTCCGCCGAGGCCCGCGACCTGTACCACGCCTATGGCGTCAACGGGGTGATCACCGAGCTGGAGTTCGCGCTGACACCGGCGATGAACTGGCAGGAGGCCGTGCTCAGCTTTCCCTCCTTCATGGAGGGCGTGCGTTTTTGCCAGACACTGGGGCGGGCCACCGGCGTCATTAAAAAGCTGTTGACCCTGCTGGCGGATCCGCTGCCGCAAATGTGCGGTCTGGGCAAGGACGTGGGTGAAGGGCGCACCGCCGTATTGTGTCTGGTGAACCGCGCCGCCATGGAGGCGGTGGAGGAAATCGCCGCGAACTTCAACGGCCGCATCGAGCGTCAGCAAGATAACGCCGAGGTCTACGGCACCGCCAAAAGTCTGGTGGAGCACACCTGGAATCACACCACGCTGCACATCCTGCGCAAGCACAAGGATATCACTTACCTGCAGAGTGGCTTCCGGCCTTGGGAAAACGTGGAAAAGGTGGAGCAGATGTACCGGCACTTCGGTAACGAAGTGATGATGCATCTGGAATTTCTCAAGGCGGATGGCGCGGTCACTTGTAGTGGCTTGCAGGTGATCCGCTATACCTCCGAGGAGCGCCTTAACGAGATCATTCAGTATCACCGGGATAACGGTGTCCATGTCAGCAACCCGCACACTTATATTCTTGAGGATGGTGGCAAGCTCAGCGTGGATCCTGGACAGCTGGCAATGAAACAGCGGCTGGATCCGGCCGGGCTGCTGAACCCTGGCAAGATGCGCAGCTGGGATGAAAAAGGAGCGGCGGCATGAGTCAACTGAACGGCTGCGTGCCACCCCACCGTTTTTTGCCTTACCTGACCGCGCCGGAGATCGAGGCGTTGCCGGACAAGGCCAACACCGTGATCGTATTGCCGATTGGCGCCATCGAGCAGCATGGTCCGCATCTGCCCATTTGCACTGACACCGCCATTGCCACCGAGGTAAGCGGCAAGGCGCTGGCGGCGTTGCCGGAGTCGGTGCCGGCGTTCGCGTTACCGCCGGTATGGTGCGGTAAATCCAACGAGCACATTCAATTCTCTGGAACGGTGATTCTCAAGGCCGACACCTTGCTGCGGGTACTTTGGGATATCGGCGAGAGTGTGTACCGCATGGGGTTCCGCAAGCTGGTTCTGGTCAACGGACACGGCGGTCAGCCTCAGGTGGTGGAAATAGTGGCCCGTGATCTGCGCGCTGAGTATCCGGATTTCTGTTTGTTTCCCGTATTCACTTGGGGGGTGCCGAATCGAGCCGGGGAGTTTCTTTCCGAGCGTGAAAAAGCCGAAGGCATTCACGCCGGCCGCGCGGAAACCAGTTTGATGCTGGCGTTGGCGCCGGATCATGTGCATCTGGACCGGGCGGTGGGGGAGTATCCCTGTCCGCATCATCATGGCCTGCTCACTCCGGAAGGGCGTTTCCGTTTCGCTTGGTTGACCCACGATCTCAGTGCCAGCGGCGTGGTCGGGGACCCGGAGGGCTCCAGCCGTGAAGAGGGGGAGACGGTCCTGGCCTCTTTGGTGGAAGGCTGGGTTGCCGCGCTGGAGGAGATTCACCGATTCCGCATGCCTGTACCGGGCTCGAACGATTAAATGAGGGTAATAGCATGTCGACGCTGAAACGACGGACCCTGAAACAGCCGATATTGAAACGACGATGGTGGCTCGATGGTGCTCTGGTGCTGGCGGGCTTGTGCCTGTCAGTGATGGCGGTGGCGGAGGAACTGACGCCGGTAACGGTATCCACCACCTGGTATGCCCAGGCTGAGCACGGTGGTCTCTACGCCGCCAAGGCCATGGGGTTGTACCAAAAGCACGGCCTGGATGTGACCATAAAAATGGGCGGCCCGCAGGTCAATAACGTGCAACTGCTGGTCGGTGGCGTCACCGATTTCAGCATGGGCTACAGTCTGCAGTCCTTCAATGCGGTGAAGCAGGGGCTGCCGCTGGTGACGGTGGCGGCGTTTTTCCAGAAGGATCCGCAATCCCTGATGGTGCATGAAGGGCAGGGTTACCACACTATCGCCGATCTGCAAGGCGCGGGGCTCCGCATTCCCACGGCCGGCCGGGTGGCGTACTGGCCCTGGCTCAAGGCCAAATACGGTTTTACCGATGATCAACTGCGGCCCTACGACTACACCATCGGGCCCTTCATTACGGATCCGAAGGTCGCGCAGCAGGGCTACATCACCAACGACGGCTACTTTCTGCGGAAAGAAAACGTGGCGGCAAAAAGTTTGTTGCTGGCGGACGCCGGTTGGGAGGCCTACTCGGCGACACTCGACACCACCCGCGAGATGATCGAGAAGCACCCCGCGGTGGTTCAGGCGATGGTGGCGGCCACCGCGGAAGGCTGGAAAGCCTACTTTGAGGATCCGCGGCCGGCGAACAGCTTGATCAAGGCGGATAACCCGCAGATGGAAGACGCACTGATCGCTTACAGCATCGATAAAATGCAAAGCGAGGGGATCCTGCTGTCTGGTGATGCCAAGGGTGGCCGGTACGGCATCATGAGCGACCGGCGCTGGGGGGAGTTTTATCGGCAGATGGTCGATGCCGGTACTTTGCCGGATGACCTGGACTATCAAAAAGCCTATGACCTGCGTTTCGTGCAGGCGCTTTATCCGGAGGATTGATTCTCCGGATGGCTGACCGGGGTGGTCTCCGTAGCGCCGCGGGTCTCCAGATAATCCTGTGAAGTACGGTGGGCGTGCAAAACGTGATCCCGGATCAACTGCGCGGCCCGCTCGCTTTCACCGCGCACGATGGCCATGACGATGTCGCTGTGCTCGGTGAAGGACGCGGCCAGACGTTCCCCCACTCTGAATTGCGCACGGCGGTAAGCCAGCACCCGGGAACGGGCGGCCATGGCGGTTTCATATAAGTAGCTGTTATGGCAGCCGCGAAACAGCTTCTCATGGAAGCTCAGGTTGGCCGCGTCGTAGGCGTCCACGTCGCCGTCGGCCACATGGGTATGGCTGTCCAGGTGGCTGGCGAGCAGGTCCTCCCGTTCCGCGCGGGTCATATTGAGCGCCGCCATGCGCGCGCAGGCCGCTTCCATTTCCGCCGCGTATTCGAACATTTCGCTGAGCCGCTGCTCCGGCACTTCGATGACGAACACGCCGCGCCGGTGCTGGTGTTCGACCAGCCCGGCGGAGGCCATTTCCCGCAAGGCCTCGCGTACCGGAGTACGTGAAACGTTGAAGCGGCGGGCCAGGGCAATCTCGTCCAGACGCGTGCCCGGCGGCAGCAGGCCGCCGAGAATCTCATCGGACAGGGCGCGCCGGACCTGCTCCGCCAGCGGACGGTCATCCTCGCCGGCGGCACTGAGCACAGTCTGTTGTGTCATGACGCTTACTCCTCCATGAACGACACATGGGCGGCCACTACCCGCCATCCCTCCGGACGGCGGGCCCAGACCTGACTCTGGCGACCGATGCGCGGGTTCCCCGGGCGGCGGAACTCGGTCCAGGCGGTGGCCAGATCGTTGCCATGGGCGGTGATCACGGTGTTATGTAACTGGCGTTGCAATCCCGAGGACGGCCGCTGCGCGCGGAAGGCGGCAATTTGCCGGTAGCCGTAGAGATTCTCGCCGGCACCGTAGCGCACCACACGTTCGTCGTTCCAGAACAATTCGTCCAGCACGGTCACATCATTTTCGACCAGCGCTTTCTCGTAGCGCAGGAACGCGGCTTTGACTTCCGCCACCACGTCCGGTCGGTCCAATTCCAGGGCCATTATTAGTACTCCACATTATTACTCTTCAGGGCCGGCGCGTCAGGTGCTGATGAATTCGGGCAGGCGGGTCGCCAGATCCAGCAGCTGTTGATCGCTGCCCGCCGGGCCGATCAATGACAGACCCACCGGGCCTTCACGGTCACGCAACAGCGGCAAGCTCAATTGCGGCAGCCCGGTGGTGCCGGCCAGGGCCGTCATCCGCAAGGTGCGGCCGCGGATGTCTTCCACCCTGGCCTCGTCGGCTTGCAAAGGCAGGGCCGAGGTCGGCGTGGTGGGCAGGCAAAGCAGGGTGTCCTCACCGAGCAGGGCGCGGATCCTGGTCCGCAAAGCCTGGCATTGTTCACGGGCGTCCTCGGCCTCGGCGGTGGTGATGCGGGACGCCGCTTCGAAGCGCTCCTTCACGCCGGGGCCGAATACCGGTTGCTCGGCTTCGATCCAGGAGCCGAAGCGGGCCCAGGCTTCGTAAGCTTGCAGTGGCCGGAACGCGTTGAAGTAGGTGTCCAGGTTGCCAACACTGATGCTGCCGCCAAAGGTCACGCCGGGCAGGCCGTTGCCGACCCGCGCTTCCAGTTGCGATACGACGTCGGCATCGGATTGCGCCAGTGCCTCCTCCACCAGCAGTAAACGGCGCGGCGCGGGCCGGTCGCCGGCGGGCAGCAGAATCCGGCCAATGCGGGCCATGAGCCGGGCGTCCCGGGCGAACCAGCCAAGGGTATCGAAACTCTCCGCCAGATGGGCGCAGTGACGGTAGTCCACCACGCCATGGGTGGGACGCAGGCCATGGATGCCGCAGTAACTGGCGGGCACCCGCACCGAACCGCCGGTGTCGCTGCCCAGCGCGAAGTCCACCAGCGCGGCGGCCACCACCGAGGCGGAGCCGCTGGAGGAGCCGCCCGGCACCGCGCCCGGCGCCGCCGGATTGGGTGGCGTGCCATAGTGCGCGTTCTGGCCCGCCAGGCTGTAAGTCAGCTCGTCGGTGTGGGTCTTGCCGACCAGTTCCGCGCCCGCCGCCAGCAGGGTTTCGATCATCGGAGAGGTGTGTCGCGCTGGCGGCTGGCTGGCGCGCCAGCTCGGCTGGCCGACGCCGGTAACGGTGCCGGCTATGTCGAACACGTCCTTGACGGCGAAAGTCAGGCCTTGCAGCGGGCCCTCTCCGGTGGCGTCGAGGTGCACCGGGTCGAAATCGAGAAAGCCGTTTTCCAGTATCACCGCCGGCCCCTCCAATGTTGGCGGCTGGGAAGGTTTTGCATTGGTGTGCTCCTTGAGAACCTTGGGACGTCCAAAGCAGACGGAGCAGTGTTCGTGCCAACCTTCGGTGCTGGAAAAATGCGGATTTGCGAGGCAGTGGGGAGAAGTGGGGCCCCGTAAAGGGGCGGAGGGGCGTGGATGTATACAGAAATGGGGCAAGCGGGCCTGGTGTGGGCCTTTTGCTTCCATCGTGGACAGCGAAGCAGCGTTACGCTTTTGCGGGAACGCCGTGAATACATCCCCGTACAGATCCGCGTCTCTGATGGAGGCACCCCAAACCGTGATGATGAAAAAAGGGCGCCTGGCGGCGCCCGAGAGGGTTACAAAAAGGGATGGCGTTCAGAGCGTCGCGACGATGCCGTCGCTGCGCGGGTCGGCGGCGCCTTCAAGCAGGCCGTTGGGATGACGCACCACGGCACCGGCGTGGCCCATGGTATCGCTGAAGTCCTCGCCCAACACTTCCACCTGATGGCCGGCGTCGCGCAGTTGTTGCACCAGGGCGGGGTCAAAACGCGCTTCCAGTTTCAGGCTGGTGCTTTGTTCCCCCCAGGTTCGACCGAGCAGCCAGCGTGGCGCGGTCACGGCTTGTTGCAAGGGCTGATTGAACAGGGCGTAACGGCTGAATACCGCCGCCTGGGTCTGGGGTTGGCCCTCGCCCCCCATGGTGCCGTACACCATGGTGCGGCCGTCGTCGAAGCGGGCCATGGCCGGGTTCAGGGTATGGAACGGTTTACGCCCTGGCTTCAGGGTATGCAGAGCGGCTTCATCCAGGGAGAAACTGATGCCCCGGTTTTGCCACAGTACTCCGGTGCCGGGCAGCACGATGCCGGCACCAAATTCCCAGTAAATGCTCTGGATGAAACTGGCGCAGCGGCCTTCACGGTCGATACAGCCCATCCAGATGGTGTCGCCGGGTTGCGCCGGGTATGGCCAGGGCAGCGCGCTCCGGCGGTCGATGCGTTGCACCCGCTCGGCCAGATCCGATTGGCTGAGGAAACGGGCCGGATCCTCGCTCATATAGGCCGGGTCGGTGCAATACTGGTCGCGTACCAGGAATGCCTGTTTGGTGGCCTCCACCAGCCCGTGCAGGTGATCGAAACCTTCGCCGTCCGTTACCCCGAGCCGGTCGAACAGGCCGAGAATCATCAACGAGGCCATGCCCTGGGTGGGCGGCGGCTGGTTATACAGCGTGCTGCCCCGCAGGCGCACCGACAGCGGCGGTAACGTCCGCGCCTGATAGCCGGCCAGATCCTCGCGGGTGAGCGGACTGCCGGCCCGGGCCAGATCCTCGGCCATGGCGGTGGCCAGCTCGCCCCGGTAAAAATCCTCGGTGCCGGCCCGCCCGATGCGTTCCAGGGTGGCGGCCAGTCGCGGCTGCCGCAGAATGGCACCTTCCACCGGCACCTGACCCTGATCCAGGAAGGTGTCGGCGAAGCCGGAAACGGAGGCCAGCTCCGGCAGCTTCTGCCGGGTCAGTTGTTCCTGACTGCGGGTCACCGCCACGCCGTCCCGGGCATGGCGTTGGCCGTCTTCCAGCAAGCGTGAGAGTGGCAGCTTGCCCCCCCATTGGCGCGCCACGTTCATGGCCTGACCCCAGCCGCCGACGGTGCCGGCCACGGTGAGCGCCGCCAACGGGCCGCGGGTGGGGATGCTGTCGTGGCCGCGTTCCCGGTAGTAGTCGACATCCGCGGCGGCGGCAGCGGTTCCGCAGGCTTCGATCGCCACCGGTTCCTCGCCGGGAGCGCCCAGGATCCAGAAACCGTCGCCGCCGATGGCGTTCATATGCGGGTACACCACGGCAATGGCCGCCGCCGCCGCCACCATGGCTTCGGCGGCGTTACCGCCTTCGCGGAGCACGTCCCGGCCGGCTTGGGCGGCCAGATGATGGGGTGCCACCATGACACCGCCGAGCGCGCGTTTGGTCGTCAACATGTCGTGTTCTCCAGGCCGTGGCGGTTACAGCAAACCGTACAGCATGCGTAGTGAAGTCAGGAAAAGGAAAAAGGCGAAAACCTGCCGTAACCGATTGGCGTTCACCGCGTGGGCAATGCGCGCGCCGATTGGCGCCATCATCATGGTCATTGGCACGATCAGCGCCAGACCGGCCAGATTGATGTAGCCGAGGCTCAGCGGCGGGCGATTGGGCACGCCAAGACCATTGATCAGAAAACCAATGGCGCCGGGCAGGCTGATCACCATGCCGATGGCGGCGGCGGTGCCCACCGCGCGGTGGATCGGATAACCGAAGGCGGTCAGCAGCGGTACGCTCAGCGTGCCGCCGCCGATCCCCATGAGAGTGGAGAAACCGCCCACCAGGGTGCCGATGATCTGCTTGAACGGGGTCGGCGGCAGGGCGTCGGTCAGCGCCAGACCCTTGCTGCGGAACGCCATGTTGGCGGCTACCAGCAGAGCGACCACGGCGAAGATCGCGGTCAGAGTGGTGCCACGCAGATAGCCGCTGATGGCGATGCCGATCAATACGCCTACCAACAAGGCGGGCCCCCAGGTACGTAACAGGGAGACGTCCAGGTTTCCCTTCCTGGCGTGGGCCCGGGACGACATGATCGAGGCTGGAATAATGGTGGCCAGGGAGGTGCCCACCGCCACGTGCATTTTCACCGACTCGTCCACGCCCAGCAGCGTGAAAAGGTGGTACAGCACCGGCACCACCACGATGCCGCCACCCACCCCCAACAGACCGGCCAGCAGGCCGGCGATGATGCCGGTGGCCAGCAGGGCCACCACCAGCCCGGCCAGCCATCCGACACTGTGACCACTCAAAAGCTCCACGATCATCCCCAGACGATTTGATCTGCGCCGGCCGGTTGCTTCCCGGGCGCGGCTCCTGATTTCCCTTCGAGGAAATTCTGGCCAGAATGCCATTTTTGTATACAAGAATAAAGTGCTGATTTATAGGTATTTTTAGGAATTTTATGGGCTATTTTGGGGCGATACCATGTTATTGCACCAATATTGTGCATTGCTGTTCAGGGTTTGGCACGGCGTAGTGGTTGCGATGTGTTTCGTTGTGGCAAGAGAAGCGGGGGTAGATTTCAGATCGAGGTTTGTAACTTGTTGACTTTTATGGTTTTGTTTTGTCTTCCGAAGCCGGTGAGTTGATTGGATGCTCGGTCCGGCATTCCAATAGTGGTTATTGAGTATCCACTCTTCTGAACGGGGGCATCCGTGTTTGCAGTAAAAGCCACCCAGCATGTTTTGGCGGTCAAGGATCTTGAGAAGACTGAAAGCTACTTTCTCGACAAACTGGGGTTTTCCGCCCGGTTCCGTGTGGACGGTTGGTCGTTCTTGAGTCTTGGTGGTTTTCACGTGATGTTGGGGCACTGCCCGGACGAGCTTCCAGCCAGTGATACGCATGAGCACTCGTACTTCGCCTATGTAAACTGTGAGGACATAGACGAGATTTACCGAGACTACCAGCAGCGTGGTGCCGAAATTTTCCAGGCAATATCCGATAAGCCCTGGGGCCTGCGTGAGTTCGGCGTGGCGACGCCCGAGGGGCATCGAATCATGTTCGGTGAAGAGATTGAGCCATCAGGGAACTCATAACCCGTTGCTCAAGTACGTTCCCTGCCTTGCGGCCGTCCAGCGGAACGCCCTGGTTGGAGGTAAACCTGGCCCTGACCCATCGCACCAAATCACGCTTTCGGCGCCCGGACACTTGCCTTTGTGTGTGTCAACAATTCGTTATGGCTTAGTTAACGATTGGCCTGGCGCGGTTCGGCGCGGAAGTCGTAGGTGGCGTTGAGTCGTTGCGCCAGATAGTCGCTACAGCTGACCGGCGGGTAGTGGGGCTCCTGGTCGGGGAACAGATCGCGAGGATCGACCATGGCGTCCGGATCCGCTTCCATGAAAAACGCCACGGAGTAGCGCTCCGCTTTCGGGGTGCGTACCCGATGAGGCGTGGACTGGTAAAGGTCGTTGCTCCAGCGCATCAGGCAGTCGCCGATGTTGCAGACAAAAGCGCCGGGAAAACTGGGGGCATCAATCCACTGGCCATCCTTGGTGCGCACCTCCAGACCGGGGACACCATCGGTTTTCAATAGCGTGACGTTACCGTAGTCGGTGTGGGTGCCAGCGGCGCCGTCCGCCCTTCGCGGGTCACCCTGGGCGGCCGGGTAGCGCAGCATGCGCAGGGTGGCGATGGGCTCGATCAGGCGGGACTCGAAGAAATCTTCAGGGGCGCCCATATCCAGGGCGAAGCCCCGGTGCAGGGTGCGGGCCACGTTCAGGCAGCGGTGGTAATAGTCCAGGGTCCGCTCACGCCAGCCGGGTAGATCCGGCCAGTAATTCACTCCGCAGAAGGGCTTGTTATTGAGCACGTCGGGGTGGTCCGCCGGCAGGTCATGGCCGATGTTGAACGCTTCCTTGCTGTCGGCGCCGGAAACCGGGTTGAGTTTTTCGTCCTGGATCGCCACGTAGCCGCGATTATGCGGGGAGCGTTTGATGGAGAGCGCCTCCTTGCGGTCGGACGGCAGTGAGAAGAAAGCCGAGGCGTCCTCGAACAATGCCTCGAACACGGAGTCCGGAATCCCATGATCCACCAGGTAGAAAAAACCGATATCCCGGCAGGCGCGACCCAGTTCGTTGGCCGTGGCCTGACGCTCCGCCGGTTGCTCGCTCGACAACCCCGCCATGGAAATGATCGGTAAGGATTCCATCGTTGTGTCCTTGATTCACCACTCGCCCGAAATCGGATTCTCGATCATGGTGGCCCGGCTTGCGCGGGGTCAACGGTTGCACCGGCAATTGGCGATGCCGATTTTCGCGCGGGGTGAGCGCCTATTTAGCGCGGCTGCTCTGGGGATGGGCATGCAGATACTGTTTGAGGAAGTCCAGGAACAGGGTAACCCGTGGGGCCAGGTGGCGGCCGTGCAGATAGAGGGCATTCAAGGGGGCGGCGGCCGGAGCGTGGCGGGGCAGTACCTGGACCAGACGGCCGCATTGTAGGTCCTCGCCCACGTCCCAGATGGACTTCAATACGATGCCGGCGCCTTGCAGGGCCAGGGCATGGGCGGCCTCGCCGTCGTTGCAGCAGAAGGCGCCGGTGATGCGCACGGCGCTTTCACGTTGCCCGCGACCGAAATACCAGTCCGCTTGCGGCTGCTGTCCAATCAGGATGCAGTCGTGATCGGTCAGGTCCGCCAGTTTGCGCGGGGCGCCCTTGCGTTGCAGGTAATCCGGGCTGGCACACAGCACCCGGCGGTTGGGGGCCAGACGGCGTGCCACCATGCGCGAGTCCAATGGCTCGCCATAGCGGATCGCCAGATCGAACCCGCCTTTGGCCAGGTCTTCCACCGTGTCGGTCAGGGCCAGTTGTACCCGCAGTTCCGGGTATTCGCGGGTGAAACGTGACAGTGCCGGCACCAGGTGGCGGCGCCCGAACCCGGTGGGGGCGGTCAGGTGCAGGGTGCCGGTGACGCTGTCATGGTGATGCAGCAGGGCCGCTTCCGCCTCGTCCACCTGGGACAGCAGGCGCAGGCAATGCTGATGAAGAATGTCGCCTTCCTCGGTGAGTGACAGCCGGCGGGTGGTCCGGTGCAGCAACCGTGCATCCAGCTGCCGTTCCAGTTCTCCCAGACGTTTGCTTACTACCGCCAGGGACAGGCCCAGTTCGCGTGCGGCGGCGGAGAGGCTGCCCCGTGCCACGATGCGTTCGAAGATGCGCAGGTCGTTGATGTCCTTAAGCATGATTATTCTCAACGATTTGGAAACAATCCTTATCCGATTACGGTGATTGTGCAACGCCTTTTGAATGCGCACATTATCTGTTCATGACGGTTTGCAGGTTTGAACCCGAAATCGGAAGGCTGAGTATGAATATTGATTTATCCGGTAAGACCGCGCTGGTCACCGCTTCCACTGGCGGTATTGGTTATGCCATTGCCGTGGGGTTGGCGGCCTCCGGCGCGGAGGTGATTCTCAATGGCCGCGGTGATGAGTCGGTGGCCCGGGCCAGGGACAGGCTGGCCGCGGACGTGCCGGGCGTGAATTCACGCGGTGTGGCCGCGGATCTCGCTAATCTTTCTGGTTGCAAGGCGCTGCTGGCGGAAATTCCGGCGGTGGATATTCTGGTCAACAATGTCGGCATCTATGGTCCAAGGGATTTTTACGATACTGACGACGACACCTGGGATGATTACTGGGAAACCAATGTCATGTCCGGTGTACGGCTTTCCCGGGCCTATCTGCCGGGAATGGTGGAGAAGAGCTGGGGCCGGGTGGTGTTCATTTCATCGGAGTCGGCCCGCAATATTCCCGCCGACATGATTCATTATGGCGTCTCCAAAACCGCGCAACTGGCCTTGTCGCGCGGCCTTGCCAAACATGTGGCCGGCAGCGGCGTCACCGTTAATGCGGTCTTGCCCGGGCCCACGCTTTCGGATGGCTTCCGCGCCATGATGCAGGATGAGATGGAACGCACCGGCAAGTCGGTGGAAACGCTGGGCCGGGAATTTGTTATGGCGGAGCGTCCGAGCTCGGTGATCCAGCGCCCCGCCAGTGTCGAGGAAGTGGCGAACATGGTGGTCTATGTCTGCTCCACCCAGGCTTCCGCTACCAGTGGTGCCGCGCTGCGCGTGGATGGCGGTGTGGTGGACGACATCTGCTGACCCGGTTTTCGATACGAAGCGGTCGATATAAGGATAAGGAGGTGTGCCGATGCTGTCCCGACGTACTCTGTTGAAGGCCGGCGCGGCCTCCGCCGCCGGCCTGGCGCTGTCGCCGCTTTGGGCGGCCAGCGAAAAGGACGCCGCCATGGCGATGCGGACCATTCCTTCCAGTGGTGAAGCGATTCCGGTTATTGGCATGGGATCGTCCGGCAGTTTCGAGGTGGGCACCTCCGATCAGGAACGCGATCCCCTGCGCGAAGTGCTTCGGCGTTTTTTCGCCGGTGGCGGACGTTTGATCGATACCGCGCCCAGCTATGGTTCGGCGGAAACGGTGATCGGTGACTTGTTGAGCGAGCTGGGACTGCGGGAAAAAACGTTTCTGGCCACGAAAATTTCCAGCACTGGCAGAGAGGCCGGCAAGGCCCAGTTTGAAAACTCGCTGCGCTGCCTGAAAACCGACAAGGTGGAACTGCTGCAGGTGCACAACATGCAGGACTGGCAAACTCAGATGGCGCTGATCAACGACCTCAAGAAAGAAGGCAAGGTGCGTTACAGCGGCGTGACGCACTGGCTTGATAGCGGTCAGGATCAGTTGGCCGAGGTGGTGGAAGCCAGCAAGCCGGATTTCCTGCAGATCAACTATTCGGTGATTTCCACCAAGGCGGAAGAGCGACTGTTTCCGCTGGCCCGGGATTTGGGCGTGGCGGTGTTAATCAATCGGGCCTTTGATGATGGCCGCCTGTTCCGCCAGGTGGCGGATCGGCCGCTGCCGGAATGGGCGCCGGAAGCCGGGATCGATTCCTGGGCCCAAGCGTTCCTGAAGTTTTCCATCAGCCATCCGGCGGTGACCGCGGTCATTCCCGCCACCGGGAAGCCCCATCGCCAGAGCGATAATCTGCAGGCGGGCTATGGGCCGATGTTGACCGAACAACAGCGCCGCGATTTGCGGGCCCTATTCTCCTGACCATGGCGCCCACCCACCCGGTGTCGCGGCTGGTGGTCCGGCTGTTCAATGTTCGCCCTATTGAGGCCCCGGCCGTGGTGGCGGGGCTGTTGATGTTTTTCTGCCTGTTCACCGGCTATTTCATGCTGCGGCCGGTACGCGAAACCATGGGCGTGGCCGGCGGTGTGGACAACTTGCAATGGCTGTTCACCGCCACCTTCGTGGCTACCCTGGTGGCGCTGCCGGCGTTCGGCTGGATCGCGTCGCGGGTATCCCGGCGTCATATTCTGCCCTGGGTGTACGGTTTCTTCGTTATCAATCTGCTTGGTTTCGCCGCTGCCATGGTCTGGCTGCCCGGGGAGGTCTGGGCCGGGCGGGTGTTCTATGTCTGGCTTTCGGTGTTCAACCTGCTGGCTATTTCGCTTGCCTGGAGTGTGCTGGCGGATGTGTTCGTCAGTGCCGAAGCCAAGCGCCTGTTCGCCTTGATTGCTGGTGGCGCCAGCCTGGGGGGACTGACCGGGCCGGTGCTGGGCACGGTGCTGGTGGGACCTGTTGGCCACGCCGGGTTGCTGGTGCTGGCGGCCGGTCTGCTTGCCGCCAGCGCGGCCGCGGCGGGCTGGTTGCATCGCTGGCGGGACCACCACCGGGAGCCGGATAGAGAGCGCGCCGGCGACGGGCGCCGCGAACGCGCTTTGGGCGGCAATCCCCTGGCCGGTATCAGCGAGGTGTTCGGCTCTCCTTATCTGATCGCCATCGCGGTTTTCGTGCTGTTGCTGGCCAGTGTCAGCACCTTTCTCTATTTCGAGCAGGCCAGGCTGGTGGCTGAGACGTTCCCCGACCGTACCCGGCAAACCCAGGTGTTCGGATTAATCGACACAGTGGTGCAGGCGCTGGCCATTCTGACCCAGGTGTTCCTGACCGGCCGCATTGCCCAGCGCCTTGGTGTGGGGGTTCTGCTCACGGCGGTGCCTTTGGTGATCACCGCGGGGTTTCTCTGGCTTGCTCTGGCGCCCACGTTCGCGGTCTTCGTTGTCGTCATGATCGCCCGGCGTGCCGGCGAGTACGCGCTGGTTCGTCCCGGCCGCGAGATGCTTTACACCGTGGTCCCCGCCGAACAGAAATACAAAGCCAAGAACGCCATCGACACCGTGGTCTACCGGGGTGGCGATGCGATTAGCGGCTGGGTGAAAAGCGGGCTGGATCTGATCGCTTCCGTCCCCGCGTTGCCGATGGTGATTGGCGCGGGGATCGCCCTGACCTGGGCCGGCGTGGGTGCCGGCCTGGGCAGGGCGCAGAAGCGAAAAGAAACCGGGGCGGACGGTGGGCGTTAATCCAGATTCAAATAATAGGTTTGTCCCCAGGCCTCATCGACCTCGCCCGGTTTAGCGGAAAAATGCACCTGCCGATACGTGGCGGAAGACAATAACTTGGCCAGTGTCTCGCTGGGAACGCTGTAGTTCCGGGAAGTCAGGTTCAATTGGCGTGCCCGCCGGTTGGGGCTCAGCGCCGGTTCGGACAGGCCCTGGCGGAAGGCGTCCATGGAAGGCCGGAGCCGTTGCATGGTGAAGCCTCGCAGCTCGCACTGCAGTATGCCGGCGACCGAGCTTTCGACACAGGCGTCGTCCACGAACCAGTTGTTGGGCGGTTTGGCGAAAACACCGTCGATCATCACTACCTCGCCCGCGCTCAGGTCAAAGGCGGCGAAGTCGCGATCCAATACCGTGGCCACGTCGACGGCGGGCTTGGCCACCTCCTTCACCGTGGTGTGATAGCCGGCTTCCCGCATCACCCGTTTGCGGGATTCCATTACGTTATGGGGGATGCAATGGCCGCCCATCGTAGGGGTGCAATAGGTCTTGAGGCGAGGGCGGTCATTCCAGGAGATCTCGTCTTGCCACTCCTGGGTCCATTCATGGCCTTTGTAGGAGCCGCTGCTCAGATAGGTGACTCCCAGACCTCGTGAAGCGACCGGTTTGTCGGCCCGTTTCATGCCGTCGAGATTGGCGTCCCTGGCCTGATAATTGACCACTTTGAGGCTGTAGCGGCCCGGCTCTTCCACCGAGACCAGATAATCCCGGCCATCGACCCGGATCTGGGTGGCCCGCAGCCAGGTAAGAGAGTAACTGCCGCCGGCCTGATTGGGGTTCTCCCAAAGCACATCCAGGCCGTCCTCGCCACGGAAGCCCTGGTGGTAGGCGTCCTTGGTGAAAATGGGGGAAATCACCACGGACTTGCCCGCGGCAAGAGCGGTTTCGAGCTGCCTTGCCAGATCGTCCATCCGTGCCTTTTCTTTTTCCGGATCGACCCCGGCCAGCTCGGGCGGGATGGGGAGCAGATCCGGCGCATTGTGGGACTTATAGGCGTTGTAGACGCCGCAGCCGGAGCTCAATGCCAGGCTCGCCAGCAGCATCAATGACAAACCGATTCTGATCATGATGTTATTCCTGTCCCTATTCCGAGGGTTCCGAGGAGGCCGGTCCGGCCAAAACGGTAACCGGGGCGCCACGGGTCCGGCGGTGCGCGTCTGATGGATCAAGAGAATATCGCGGCCCATGGGCCGCTCCTACCCTACGGTGGTTGGGTCTGTCGGGGGGCGTCCTCACCAAATCAACGGCCGGGAACGAAAAAGGGGCGCTCCGAATGGAGCGCCCCTTTTTTTCACCGGTCTGGGGAAGTACCCATAGTTTTAGCGGAAAATGTAAGTAAAGATTAAGTATTATCGCTATGTTATTGTTATTATTATTATATTTTATCTATTGGTCGTGTGAGGCTAAAATCGGAACTCGCCCTGGCTAGTTGGCGTTCAGTAGGGTATATCTTCTAGCTCAAGTTGATCCTAGATCCGCTATATCTCAACTCTATGCCAAACCTGAGTAGTGAAAATGAACTGTGTGTCCCTCATTCGATTGTTTAATCTGATGCAAACCGGCATTACCTTAGAGGAGATTATTGCGGGCGAGGAGATGATGGCCGCAAGAGGAATTGAAACCCCGGCATTGAAGGTGGCTTCTCAATTCAAAGAGCCCGAGGCTGTATCGAAAGAGCAGTCGTCCACTAAAAAACCGCGCAAGCCTCGTGAGGGGAAGCCTTTTGTCTGCAAACCAGTACGGCGCACCGCAGGTGAACGGGTTCCAGGAGAGGTTCATGTTTGATATCCCATTAATGGGCGAAGGAACGGGAAGCGTGGAGGCGCTTCCCTCCTATCTTCACCGATGCGCCTATCATCATGCTGTACCAACCACCAAGTTTCTGGAGTACCTGCACAGGGAGTGCAATCGGCTCCATGACCAGAAGCAAAATTACTTTAAGGCATCTCAAACGGTGTCGATGCGTAGCCTGTTGACGTACGGTGAGTACCCTCGCATGTACGTAAAGGTGATAAAGCACCTCACTGCGCGTGATGTGGCATCGGCTACATTTTTGCCGTTGATGGCGGTGGTCAGTCAGCCACAAGTTGAAATTTACCGAAGTGCTCGGTGGTGTCCGGAATGTTTCAAGTCCATCAGAGATCTCGGTAGTGAACCTTACATCAAATTGGTATGGCATTTGTCCGAGGTCACCCACTGCCCGCATCACCATACACCACTTCTGGAAGCATGCCCTCACTGTGGCGCAGACCAGAATGCGGTGGGGCGCAGGTTACTACTGGATGTGTGCCATAAGTGCGAGCGGAGTTTGAGCGAGAGAACGGTCGCCCCCGTTGAGATTAGCCCGTCCTGGGTACACCAGGCAGGAGATCTGCTCCGATTGCTGACTCACATCCCCCACCGATCAGGTGACTGTTTTAACGCGAGAGGCCTCATCAAGCCTGAGGGCCTGGAACGATCGATTAACGACTTTTCGATCCGCTGCGCCGAGCCAGAGTTTGATGTGGCGTACGAATACTGCTGGACCAATAAAGATGTACGCAAACAGGTTTGGGGTTGCCAGTCGATATCACTGCGCACCTTGCGCGCTCTGGCTCACCTCACCAACGTCGATATTATCGACCTGCTAAGTGGCAATCTGCTCAATCGAACCAAGGCGATGCGTTACCTCTGGCGGCAGCCGGTGCCGGAACCATTGGCGTTAAATCGCAGCCGGGATAAACACGATCATGGCAAATGCTTTCAGCGGTTAACTGAACTGGCTCGATCGCAAACGCCGCTATCCCTGAAAGAGGTGGCCCGCAGAGCAGGGCTAAGCATCGGTTACATCAACTACCGCTTTCCGGTGCTCAAACAACAAATCGTTGCACGCTATGAAAAGCATATGGAGCAACTGGCATTGGAGAAGCACCACAGGGCCATGCAGGCGGCGCTCAGGTACTTCAACAGCAGTCAGTATGAGAAACACCCAAAATCCAGGAAGCAGGCACTTAAGCACCTGTTGGATGAAACGGATCTGTCCAAGCTCTACCTCAAGCTAGCCATAGAATCAGCGTATCAAAAGTACCAACAACAATAACAGGGGAATATCGAATGGGGGAACCGCTGGAGCGATTTTCGGAAGCACTCAACAGCATCTACTACCTGCACAACCCTGTCATAAAAATGGATGAGGCTCTGGTATTGAGCCTTTGTGACAGGTTTCTGAGCAAAAGTGAGGCGGACCAAAAGCGGCTTTGTAAAATTTTTGAAACCCTAAGTGCCAATGATCAACATTTTGAGCTTAACTCCCTCGGGTTCGCTGAGGTAAAAGAGCGATCCCTATGTCTCGATCAGTTCAATCAAGGGCAGCGATCGGCTCCCTATTCACGAATTCACCACCTCTATCTCGCCAAGTACACCTTGTTGGCCAAGGCGGTGCTGCTCGTTTGTTATCACCATGGTCTAAGTCGTGATGAGCTGGCAGGACTCAGGGTATCTAGCCTTACCGTCGCTGATGAGGTGGTGGCGCTGACGACGCCCAATGGTGCTACTAGGCCGCTTTTCGATCTGGAGAAGGTGTACCACCAAACCCTGGAAGCCTGGTACCGCCTTCGCCGATATGAAGAACCGCAAGAGTATCTGTTTGGTGCCATTCTGAAAGATGGTCGGTTATCGCCTTACCCCATAATGGCGGGTTACACCGAGTTGGCTCGGTTTGTGTTTTTGGCTGACGCGGGATGTCATCAGGTCGAATGGGGGGAGTTGTCTGTTGCGGGGTTGCCTATTGGGGCCGGCAGTGGGCGGTTTACCGTTTTCGAGGATTAACGCTTGTGTTTTGGCTGCTGCATATATAAATTAGCTAAATTATCTAAGGAGCGATCTTGAAGGTTAAAAAATGAACGAATCCGAGATCTATGAACAGATTCGCAAAGCCCTGGCCGATGCACCTCGCAACCAATACACCGTGGAGATGCACCTGCAAATGATCAAGTACGCAGACCAGCTCAAGAGCGTGACTTCCAAAGAATTCTGCGAGGGTGTGGGCCTCAAGCCCAGCTTTGGTACAGAGTTCAGCAAAATGCGGAATCTCACCCAGCGCTTGAAATCAGCGGGTCTGAATACCGACCTCCTCTAAGTCAACAATATCAAGAATTGGAATCCATCAATGCAAGAAGTAAGAACCAGCGATAGCACCACCCTTTCCAACTTCATCTGGAAAGTCGCCGACGACCTGTGGGGGGATTTCAAACACACGGATTTCGCCCGCATCATCATTCCTTTGCTGCTTCTGCGCCGCCTTGAGTGCGTGCTGGAACCTACCAAAGAAGCAGTGCTGAAAGAGTACGAAAACGAAAAAGACTCCGGTATTGATCTGGACCTGATCCTGCCGTCGTTCTCTGGCCTGCCGTTCTACAACATCAGCCAATACACCCTGGATACCCTGGGTGGCACCAACACCCGCGCTAACCTGGAAGACTACATCAGTAAGTTCAGCGCCAATGTGCGGGTGATCTTTGAAGAGTTTGGCTTCATCAACACCATTCACGAGCTGGATAAAGCCCGCCTGCTATATCGCATGACGCGTCAGTTCGCCGCCATCGACCTACACCCGGAAGTGGTCTCCGACCGGGTGATGTCCAATGCCTACGAAGACTTGATCCGCCAGTTCGCTGCTAGCATTAACGAAAAAGCCGGGGAATTCATGACCCCGAAAGATGTGGTTCGCTTGGCAACAAAGCTGGTGCTGGCACCCGATGAAGCCGTATTTTCGGAAAAGGGCGTTATCCGCACCGTATATGATCCAGCCTGCGGTCTTTTGGGCTTTATAAGTGATGCCATCGACCAGATCAATCAAATGGGCTCTACCGCAACCATTGTCCCCTTCGGTCAGGAGCTAGACCCGAAAACCCACGCCATGGCGCTCACTGCCATGCTGATCCGTGGCTACAAATCAGAAAACATCGCCCAGGGCAGCACACTCTCTAACGACCTACACCGCGATAAGCGCTTCCACTATGGCCTGGCGAACCCTCCCTTTGGTATCAAGTGGGAGAAAGACAAACCTGCTGTTGAAAAAGAACACAAAGAGTTGGGTTACGCAGGGCGCTTTGGGCCGGGATTACCCCGTGTCAGCGATGGTTCCATGTTGTTCCTGATGCATCTGGTCAGCAAAATGGAGCGGCCGGAAAATGGTGGTGGCCGAGTCGGTATCGTACTGTCAGGTTCGCCCCTGTTTACCGGTGATGCAGGCTCTGGTGAAAGCGAAATTCGCCGCTGGTTGCTGGAGCAGGACTTGGTAGAGGCCATTGTGGCCTTGCCAACCGACATGTTCTTTAACACCGGCATTGGTACCTATGTGTGGATTCTGTCTAACCACAAAGAAAAACGCCGAAAGGGCAAAGTGCAGCTGATTAACCTCAGCGATACCTGGTCTGCCATGCGTAAATCCGAAGGTACCAAGCGTCGATTCTTAAGTGATGAACAAATCGATGATGTGGTGCGCGAGTACGCCGATTTTACCGAAACCGCACGCAGTAAAATCTTCAAAACCACAGACTTTGCCTACCGAAAGGTCGCCATCAAGCGCCCCCTCAAAGCCAACCTGGTCATCACGAAAGCCAAAATCAAAACCCTGTTTGATCAGAAAGCGTTTGAAAAACTCGACGAAGCGCAGCAAACCGCTTGGATTGACTATTTCAGAGACCTGATCTCACAACCCAATGGCGGCGATCAGGAATACACCTGGGCTTTTGATATTGTGAAGGCTAAGAACAAAGGAGCAGGCTTTGGTAAAACCACCAAAGCACTTGCTAACGCCTTTATTGCCGCGTTTATGGAGCGCGATGACGACGCCGAGCCGGTTTTAGACGACAAAGGCCAGGTAATTCCTGATACGTCGTTGAATGATACCGAAAGCGTGCCCTTTGGTACCTCGGTAGAAGACTACTTTAAAGCCGAAGTGTTGCCCCATGTGCCCGATGCGTTTATCGACTACAGCGTGCGCGACAGTAAAGATGGAGAAGTGGGCATTGTCGGCTATGAGATCAACTTTAACCGCTACTTCTATCAATACGTACCGCCGCGTGACTTGCATGACATTGATGCGGACTTAAAAGCTTGTGAGGCGCGTATTCAGGCCCTGCTGGAAGAGGTGGCTGAGTGATGCGGGGGTATCTGACATATAAAGATTCCGAAGTGGAGTGGATAGGACGTATTCCTGCTTCTTGGGATATCAGGCCGTTGTTTACTGTAGCCTCTGAGTCAAAAATATCCAACAAAGGGATGATAGAAAACAATCTATTGTCACTCAGCTATGGGCGAATTATTCAGAAAGATATTGAAACACTCGGCGGGCTGTTGCCGGAGTCGTTTGAGACATATCAGGTGGTTAATGAAAACGATATCATTTTTCGGTTAACAGACTTGCAGAATGATAAGCGCAGTCTACGCTCAGCAATTTGCAGAGAGCGTGGAATTATTACTTCAGCCTATGTTGCGGTTACTCCCAAGAAAATACGGCCGAAGTTCATGCACTATTTAATGCGTTCGTATGATGAAACCAAGGTCTTTTATAATCTTGGTAGCGGAATGCGCCAGTCTCTCAAATATGATGAATTAAAGCGTCTTCCACTTGTTACACCTCCAGAGAGTGATCAAAAGCAAGTTGAGGAATTCCTCGACAGAGAAACCGCCCGCATCGATAATCTGATTGCCGAAAAGCAGACCTTTATTAACCTGCTCAAAGAAAAGCGGCAGGCTTTAATCAGCCATGTGGTCACTAAAGGCCTCGACCCCAACGTCAAAATGAAAGACTCCGGCATCGAGTGGATTGGTGAAGTGCCGGAGCATTGGGAGTATGGAAAGATCAAATACATCGCAAGGATTTCGAATGGAGCAACACCAAATAGAGATACAAATGAATTCTGGGATGGTGGCACTGTTGGATGGCTAAATAGCTCCAAGGTAAACGATGTCTATATTGAGTATGCTGATCAGTTTATTACTGAGCTTGCTGTGGAAAAAACAAGCGTTCAGCCTGTAAAGCCGAACGATCTAGTAATGGCTATTACTGGAGAAGGTCAAACCAGAGGCCGAGTTGCAATTTGTAAGGCTCACGCGACAATTAACCAGCATTTGGCTGCCATTTCAGTTATACGAAAACAGATAGATGTCGAGTATCTTTTTTTGTGGTTGACATCTCAATACCTGCGTATTCGTTATGAATCGTCTGGTGCAGGAAGTACTAAAGGAGCCATTACGTGTACAGACATCGGGTGCTATCCAGTACCCATGCCTCCGAAGGGTGAACAAGAATTGATCGTTAGTGCCGTCAAAGAAAAGCTGTCTTCGCATGATGCACTCCAGCGGGAAACGGAAAGCTCGATAAGGTTTTTACAAGAGCATCGTACAGTCTTAATCAGTGCCGCAGTTACCGGGAAAATTGACGTCCGCAACTACAAAGAGGAGGCGGCTTAGGGGTGGTCGCCAGCTAAATGCTGATCAATTGGCTAAAATTGACGTAATTATCCAAAAATGATACTTAGATCTGTCGTTATCTAAGGTTATGTGCTAGATTTTGGATAAATTTGTCAAAAATGCAATTTTGGGGGAGCCTCGATGCTTATTGAGATGAATGTGGCGAACTTTCGTTCGCTTTGTGGCACGCAAACCTTCAGCCTGGTTAAGGGTAAGGGTGACGAGCTTGCAACATCCAATGTCTTCAAGGTTGAAGCCGCTAATGAGTTTGAGTTGCTGCGTTCGGCCGCCATTTATGGCCCTAACGCCAGCGGTAAGTCCAATTTTTTGCGCGCTTTGCAAACCATGAAGCATGTTGTGCTCGAATCTGCTGCTAGCCAGCAGCGCGGTGATCGCTTGCCTGTTACTCCATTCCGGCTTTCGGTGGATACCCGCCAGGCACCCAGCGAGTTTGAAGTGACGTTTCTGGTGGATGGTGTGCGCTATCAATATGGCTTCTCCGCCACGCCTGAGCAGATTCACGAAGAATGGCTTTTGGCCTACCCCAAGGGGCGTGCCCAGCGTTGGTTCACCCGTGTATGGGCAGCTGATAAGAAGCAATTTGAATGGGAGCTAGGCAGTAGCCTGACAGGCGAAAAGCAATTATGGCAAAAGTCCACTCGCGATAATGCATTGTTTTTGTCAACCGCTGTGCAATTAAACAGTGAGCAGTTACAACCGGTTTTCGACTGGTTTAAAACCACACTTCGAATGAGCAATGTGGGTGGCTGGGCTCCGTCGTTTAGTGCTTCGTTGTGTGAAAACGATGAAAAAGCCAAAGTAATGGAGTTTCTTCATGCAGCGGACATTCATATTGACGACGTTTTAATCGAGAAGAAAACATTTGATCCTGATGACCTACCTTCTGATATGCCCGAGGCGCTTAGAGATGCGGTAATTGGTCAAATGAAGGATAAAAAGACGCTGGAAATCAAAACGGTCCATAAAGGCAGTGACGGCAAACCAGTCATTTTTGATTTTGATGAGGAGTCTGACGGAACAAGAAAGCTGTTTGCTTTTGCCGGGCCGTGGATCGATGCGCTTGAAAATGGTTACGTCTTATTTATTGATGAGCTGCACGACAATCTGCATCCAAGACTCGTGCGTTTTTTGGTTGAGCTATTCCATAACTCCGACACCAACCCCAAAAATGCACAATTAGTTTTTACTACCCATGAAACTTCAATTCTGAATCAGGAAGTCTTTCGTAGGGATCAGGTTTGGTTTTGTGAGAAAGATAAAGCTCAAGCGACTGAGCTTTACCCGTTAACGGATTTCAGTCCGCGCAAAGGCCGTGAAAACCTGGAGTTGGCTTATCTTTCTGGGCGCTATGGTGCTTTACCGTTTGTGAAGAAAATGCGCTCGGCGAGTTAAGGGGGCTTTGTGGGATCGGAAAATCTGTTTCATAAGCGCAAAGCGAAGAGTGCAAAAAACCTGCAAAGGAAGGGGGCTCGAAGAGCTGCCTACAAAAAGATTTTGATAGTCTGCGAAGGCGAAAAGACTGAACCGAACTACTTTGAGGGTGCTCGCGAGTATTATGAGCTTAACACAGTGAATGTAGAGGTTCGGGGTGATTGCGGTTCCGACCCGATGAGCATTGTCAGCTTCGCTAAACAACGCTATCGAGAAGAGAAAGATGCTGGAGATCCATTTGATCAAATTTACTGTGTGTTTGATAAAGATGGGCATGCCACTTATACCCGCGCAATAGACGCGTTGACATCTGCCACGCCGAAAGATACCTATTTCACTATCAATTCAGTCCCCTCTTTTGAGTATTGGTTGTTGCTGCATTTTGTTTATTCAACCCGCCCATATACAGCGCTTCCCGGTAATAGTTCAGGCAATCAAGTTTTGACGGATTTAAAGAACTACATTCCCGACTATGAAAAAGGTCGGCGCACGATATTTGAGGAGCTTATTGAGCAATTAGAACAGGCAAAAAATTATGCCAAGCGAGTGCTGCAGGAAAGCAAGCGGAACCAAACCGATAATCCCAGTACTCGTGTGCATGAGCTGGTTGAAGCTTTACAGAAATTAAAGGACTAAAACGCATGGCCGCCCATCACGAAGTACATCTTGAATCCTATGTGGTTAAAAAGCTGGTCGAGAGTGGCTGGGTGGAAGGCCGCAATAGCCACTATGACCCAGTGCGGGCGCTATACCCTGAAGACGTGGTGGGTTGGGTTAAGGATTCGCAACCGCAGACCTGGGAAAAGCTGACACGCCTCAATGGAGGCGATGCTGAAAAGGCCTTATTGGATCGGTTGGAAAAGGCGCTTTCCGCCAAAACGGGCGGCACTATGAAAGTACTTCGCCAGGGCTTTGATATGGCCGGTTGCGGCAATATTTCTATGAGCCAGGCAGCCCCTGAAGATGCCCGTAACAACATGGAGGTTGAGAAATATCAGAACAATATTCTGCGGGTTGTACGGCAGCTGAAGTATTGCCCGACTCGGGAATGGGCCATCGACCTGGGATTGTTTATTAATGGTTTGCCGGTAGCTACGGTGGAGCTGAAAACCGATTTCACGCAGGCCATTGATGATGCCATTTTGCAGTACAAACAAGATCGTCTGCCGGTAGACCCAAAAACCAGCCGCAAAGAGCCGCTACTCACCTTTAAGCGCGGAGCCGTGGTCCATTTTGCTATGAGTGACAGCGAAATAGCCATGTGTACAGAGCTGAAGGGCGATAAGAGCTTTTTCCTGCCGTTTAACAAAGGTAATGATGGTCACGCCGGTAATAAACCCCGTGATGACGGTGAGTACCCCGTTGCTTATTTTTGGGAAGAGATATGCCAACGCGATGCCTGGTTGCGAATTTTCCATAGCTTTGTGTACGTGGAAACAAAGGAGAAGGTTGACAAGTTCGGAATGCCCTACAAAGCGGAGACGCTTATGTTCCCTCGCTATCACCAGTTTGATGCAGTGAATAGGATGATCGACGACGCCCGTAAGCTAGGGGCGGGCCATCAATATTTGTGTGAGCACTCCGCGGGCTCGGGTAAAACCAGCACCATCGCCTGGACAGCCCATGATCTGATTAAGTTGCGCTACCCGGATGGGAAGGCGTACTTCAATTCCGTGATCATCGTGACCGATAGAACCGTTCTGGATGCGCAGTTGCAGGATGCGGTAAAACAACTTGATCACCAGTTTGGGTTGATAGAAACCATTGAAGCGAACCAGCGCGGTGGCAAATCCAAATCAAACCGCTTGGCAGAGGCGTTGAAGCAAGGGGTGCCGATTATCGTCGTAACGATCCAGACCTTCCCATTTGCTATGGAAGCCATCATCACGGAACAGTCATTAAAGGACCGCAACTTTGCCGTCATCATTGACGAGGCCCATACCTCGCAAACCGGTTCGACAGCTCAAGGCTTGCGAGCAGCTCTGTCGTTGGACGCCAAAGATAAACTCGATGAGATGACCATTGAGGATGTGCTGTTGGAAATTCAGAAATCACGAGTGCGTCCGACTAACGTCAGCCATTTTGCCTTTACCGCTACACCTAAACACAGCACCTTTACACTATTTGGTCGACCGGAGAACCCAGAGTTGCCGGTATCAGATGATAACAAACCTGTTTCGTTTCACCGTTATACACAACGACAGGCCATCGAAGAAGGATTTATTCTGGATGTGCTGCGGAACTACACGCCTTACGAGCAGGCATTGCGCCTTGGCGACCAGGGGTTAAACGATAAGCGTGTCGACAAAAAGTTCGCACGCCGCGCCCTGGCTCGCTGGAAGTCGCTTCACCCGACCATTGTGTCGCAGAAGGTGGAGTTCATCATCGACCATTTCAGCAAAAACATTGCCGGACTGCTGAATGGCGAGGCGAAGGCCATGGTGGTTACCAGCGGTCGCCCCCAGGCTGTTAAATACAAACTGGCCTTCGACAAATACATCAAGAAGCACAATCTTGAGCACATCAAGGCGTTGGTCGCCTTCTCGGGAAAGGTTGAAGGAAAAGCCCTTGGCGATGACGACGAGAAAGAGTCGCTGGGTATTGATATCGAAAAGGAATACACAGAATACAATTTGAATCCGGACGCATCTGGTGATTTGCGTAATGAGTTTGAGCGCAGTGAATACCGGGTGATGATTGTAGCCAACAAGTTTCAGACAGGTTTCAATCAGCCGAAACTGGTTGCCATGTACCTCGATAAGAAAGTCAGCGGAGTGGAGGCTGTTCAGACGCTATCTCGCCTTAATCGAACGTATCCCGGCAAAGATGAAACCTATGTTATCGACTTTGTTAATGATCCGAAAACCATTCTGGATGCCTTTAAGCAGTACGATGATGGGGCGGAGTTAGAGTCCATACAGGACGTGAATGTCATTTACGACATGAAAGATATTCTCGATGCTGCTGGCATTTATGCGCATGCGGATCTCGAAGCGTTCAAACAAGCGCGCGGCAAAGCTGTTCTTGGTAAAGAGAGCGACGAAAGCCTCCACAAGAAACTATACAGCGCCACCCAGCGCCCGACCGATATTTTCAACAGCAAATTGAAGATCCTAACTGACGCTATTGAGAAATGGGATTCAGCAATAGACAAAGCTGTTGCACAAGGAGATAAGAAAGCGCAGGAATATGCTGAAAAGCAACGCAGTGAATTTGCCACAGAGCGTGAGGCCTTAATGCGCTTTAAAACTGATCTTGCTCGCTTTGTTCGAACTTATAACTATATAGCTCAGTTGGTTGAGTTAGGTGACGCAGAACTGGAGAATTTTGCTGCTTTCGCAAAGCTTTACAGCAAACGCTTGAAGGGTATCTCCCCTGAGCAGATTGATTTAACTGGATTGGTGCTTGCTAATTTTCAGATACGTGGTGCAAAGGAAGTCAAAGAAGAAGGTGCTAAATATGCCTTGAAGCCTATTGGCCCAAATGAGGCTGAGCCTAGCGATCGAGAGAAGGAGTTTATAAGTCAGATCATCGCACGAATGAATGAATTGTTTGGCGAAATATCAGACGATCTTGGGCGGCGTCATTTTACTTCGCAAATAGTTGATATCGCGAAGCAAAATGAACGAGTCAACGAGCAGGTTGAAAACAATACAAAAGAGCAGGCGCTTCAGGGTGATTTGCCACAGGTTGTCAGAGCGGCAACGGTTGATGCAATGAAGTCGCATAGCGATTTGGCGAGAGTCCTGCTGAAAGATCCTCAGAATATGGCTACGTTTTTTAGCTTGGTTTACGACATTATGAAGCTTGGCGAGTCAAAGGATTTGATTGAGTAATGTTTGATAAGCAACAAATTAAAAATGTCCTTCGGGAGTCTCCTGGGCTGACCGGTAAACAGATTGCTAAAGCGTTAGGTGTTAGCGATAAGTCTGCACTCAACAAATATCTTTATGCCAATTCAGAAGGGCTGAGGCAGGAAGGCTGGAAATGGTATTTGGCTGACGAAGATTATATTTTGGAGCTGACGACACTGTCGACGTGGATTGACGAGAGTGATTTTGAAGATAGCTTGTCGGCTGTGGGATGTCTGTTAGGGTCACCTGCAAGCAAGTGTGTCATACGTTTTCCAGAAAACTGTAAAATCTTGCTAATTGCCGGGGCGCGAGTGATTGCATTGGCAAACCAGGCTTCCTATATTGGCAAAACTATCGTATTGGATTTCAGTAGATGTCCAAGCACAAAACACTACCTTGATAGACTGGGATTCTTCGATTATTTGCATCCCGGTGTTATGGTATTACCCGCAAGACCTGTGGATTCCAAAGCGAAACAGTACCTTGGGAACAGTGAAAATCTGGTTGAAATTGCTGCAATAGATTTGAATAACTTTGATTATTCACTTCCTAAGAATCTTACAAAGCGCTTTTCGCATCACGCTGGAGATGCTTATTACCAATCGGCTTTTACAATCTTTTCAGAGTTAATTGGTAACGTGCAAGAACACAGCGAAACACCTATGCCGGGCTTTGTCGCATTGCAACTTTATGGGGGCAAGCGACGCCATATCCAGACGGTTATTTCCGATGGGGGGTTGGGCATTGCTTCGACGTTAAAGCGTACTCTGAGTCAGCACTACCCAGATCTTTTTGAGCACCTTCAACAAGCGAGTGTTGATGCGGATATCTTTCTCGTATCACAAGCTTTTACTCAGGGTGGATTAAGTCAATTTGGTTCAAGCCCCGATAAAGCTGCCAGAGGACTTGGGCTCAGAAGTACACAGACTCATGCCGCAAAATACGATGCCATTGTTGTTGTTCGTCAGCCGACTTTTGAGTTGAAGATTCAATACAAGGATGGAGAACTAGCCGACATAAGTGAGAAAAAGGGTCTTTGCAGGATAGACGGAACACAAGTTTGCTTTGATTTTTATCTGGACTAACGTTAGTATAATCTCCTTAAATTAAACCTGTTAAGCAGAAGTCTATGTTAGTTAAGCTCCTCGAACTTACTGATAATAACGACCATCCGTTCGGGAATGTTATAGGCCGTGAGGTATTTAAACGGCTGCAAGGTGTTGTAGACGAGAATCCTGGCAGAAAGTCTTTTGAAATCTCGCTTGAAGGCATCGTAGCTACAGATTCCTCTTTTCCAAGAGAGAGCGTTATCGCCCTCGCAAAGCAGCTGCGCGGGGAAAGGTGGTTTTACATCACTCACGTGAACTCGCCGGATCTCATCGACAACTGGGATTATGCCGCAACCGCGAAACAGCAATCTTTGATACTCATAACGGATAGCGAGACACGGGTCATAGGGCCCGATGCAAAGGCGTCCACAAGAGAGCTACTGGACTTTGTTCTAAGCCGGAGGGGGGTCAGCACAGCCAGTGTGGCCAAGGCTCTCGGAATCTCTGTCCAGAATGCCAGTACCAGGCTAAAAAAGCTTAGTAATGAAGGGCTTATAATGAGGTCTGAGGCATCTTCGCTTACGGGTGGGATAGAGTTTCTCTACTCAGGCCCACAATTTCCTGCTTAAATGGGTTGTTTTAATCAGATTTAGTGTGTAAGGTGAGCTTGTGGGTGAAAAACACCCATTTTTAATAACTCCTGATTAAACAGCTTTATTTAAGGAGAATTGCTATGGCAACAAATCCACCTAAAGGCGATGGTCACCGCAATGGTGCGGTTCGTGATCGCTCTCAGACTCAGACTCCCAGTGGCCACTGGGTAAAGCGTGATGCTGATACTGGCCGCTTTATGGATGTTAAAACGACTGACAAAACACCATTTAAAGGTGTCCGTAAGGAGAAAAAATAGTGGCTAGCGGCAAAACACATTTGGCCGTGGGGGCAGCAGTTGGCTTAACTGTTGCGTTTGCGGATCAGAAAAAACATAACGTAAGTCATCATCCAGGTACCGGCATAGCGTTGGGGGCCCTATTCGGAAAGCTTCCAGATATTCTGGAACCTTCACTCGGCAACCCACATCATCGTCAGTTCTGCCACAGCATATTGGTTTTGACGGCGTTGGGGCTTGGGCTAAAGCAAATGTATGACTGGCATCCTGAAGACAGGGTGCAGAAATGCCTTAGAGGGCTGGGGTTGATTGCCGGGTGTGCCTACGTTAGTCACCTGCTGTGCGATGCCGTAACACCACGCTCATTACCGCTATTAGGTAAGCTCGGTTGAGGTGTGATTATGGGTGCTAAGCCAGCCAGAAACATTAAGCCACAGGTGCAAAACATCCTTTGGGGTATTGCGGCTGGTCGTTGCCAGTTTCGAGGTTGTAATAAGCCGCTTTGGAAAAACGAAGCCACCAATCTGCAAGCAAACATTGCACAGAAAGCACATATTTGGTCATTCAGCGATGATGGGCCACGAGGCAATGAAGGCATCGCGGAGGAAGAGATCAATAGTATCGACAACCTGATGCTTGTTTGTCATGGCTGCCACAAGCTGATCGACGATGATTTAGATGGAGATACGTTTTCTGTTCAGTTGCTCCAAGATATGAAAAGGCAGCATGAACATCGAGTTGAGCTGGTGACTTCAATTGAGAAAAACATGAAATCCCACCTGCTCCTATATGGCGCCAATATTGGTGATCAAGGTGCTGTACTGCGTTTTGAAAATACCGCGGCGGCTATGATTCCTGACTACTATCCAGCAAGTAACCTACCATTGGAAATCAGTTTAAAAAACAGCAATTTTCAGGATCACGACGACTTCTATTGGGACTTGGAAAGCAAACACCTTGCGAAAGCCTTTCACGAAAAGGTAAAGCCCGGAATCTCTTCTGGAGCTATATCGCACTTATCCATTTTTGGCCTTGCCCCACAGCCACTGCTGATGAAACTAGGATCGCTACTTACCGATATTCCAGAAATAAGAGTATTCCAAAGGCACCGAGAGCCACAAACATGGAAATGGCAGAATGATGAAGCTGATTTGCGCTTTATTCTGGATGTGCCGGAAAACTCTGGCGAAAGGATAGCGATTAACCTATCGCTAAGTGCATCAATCAATAATGATCGAATTTATCGTGTCCTTGGTGAAAACGTATCTATTTGGACATTGACTGTTGAATCTCCTCATCGAGACCTGATTCGAACTGAAACTCAGCTAGGTAAGTTGCGCGACCAATTTAGAGTCGTTCTTGATCAGATTAAAAGGTTTGCTGGTGATCGGAAAGTTCTCCATGTATTTCCAGCGATGCCGGTTTCTGCCGCAATTGAGTTCGGACGAGTTCATATGACGAAGGCCGATCTTTCACTTCGCATTTATGATCAGAGTAAAAAACGTGATGGCTTCATTAAGGCTGTCGACATTGGTTTGGAGGATGGCTTTGATGAGTAAGCAGTACAGCATTTTCTTGGAAAAAGCGGCAGAAGCACTTGATATACCACCAAGTAAATATAAGCAGGCGGTTGCCCGATATGAGGCGGTGGGCGCTTGGTTAGAAAGTGGGGAATATAATGGTCAGATAGAAGGGGTGTGCATATACCCCCAAGGCTCTTTCCGACTTGGCACGGTAATTCGCCCCTATAAGGACCATAAGGATCAGGATTACGACATAGACCTTGTTTGTGAATTCGGAGCTGTAGTTGCATCTTCTAATGCAGAAGAGACCAAACATCTGGTGGGTAACAGATTAAAAGAACACGAGCGTTATCGGCAGATGCTAGATAAAGAGGGTAAGCGTTGTTGGACATTGAATTATGCTGAGCAGGATGGCGTTGGTTTTCATATGGATGTGCTCCCATCTCTGTTGGCCCCTACGGGTGCGTCTCAAACAACGATTTCAATTACCAACAAGCTCGACTATAGGTACGAATGGTGTTCCAGCGACCCGAAAGGGTATGCGGAATGGTTCAAGCATCGAAACCGAGTAGCATTCGAGCGCGATGCACTGCGCCAGAAACGGTCTATTTCATTAAATTTTCAAGATACTTATGCCTCTATTGAAGATGTGCCAGATCTACTGGTAAGGACGCCGTTACAACGCGCAATACAAATACTAAAGCGACATCGAGATGTAAGATTTTGCGATCGATCTGACTGGAAGTGTGCACCAATCTCAATGATCATTACAACGATCGCAGCACATCTTTACCGAAATGAAAGTGATGTTTTTCAGGCCTTGCAAAATATCATATTAAGCCTTGAAGCTCATGTTCCTTTACTGCATGGGCGAGAAGTAAGCGCAAATTTTTCCAACCAAAAGATCATCCGAAGATTGCCTGACGGAACCTGGTATATCGGCAACCCAGTTAACCCCGATGAGAATTTTGCTGACAGATGGCATGAAGATGGCAATGCCAGGGCAAAAGCCTTTTTTCAATGGGTAGAAATGCTTAAAGAGGACTTTGTTACTGCAGCCACATCTGGCGATGCTGTCTTTAAGAAAAAAATGGAAGGTCTCTTTGATAATGCAATCGCTAACAAATACCTACCCAATAGCACACCAAAAGTGGTTCCTCCGCCAATAAGGAATGTGAGCATATCGGCAGGCCCAAAACCCTGGAGGAACGGTTAGGTTGCTTCAGGAACAGATTCAAGAGCTAACTCAATGTTACCCAGGTTTGAGTGAGACGGATCAGTCAAAGTTTGGCGTAACTCTCTCCGGACCTGTGGCTTTTGAGGCCTCGTTTGGCAATAACGAAATTTCCGATGTGTTCGACGTCGAGATGTTTATTCCCCATGAGTTTCCGGATGCTCATCCTGTGGTTTGGGAGGCTGGGTGTCGAATAAGCCGGGATTTCACTCATGTCAACATTGATGGGAGTTTCTGCCTTGCAGTCCCATTGGATATTAATGAAGTTCTTAGTGATGACCCAAGCCTACTCGGTTTCGTGGATAAATTACTTGTTCCATATCTGTATAGCTACTGTCACTGGGAAAAGTTCAAAGAGATGCCTTTTGGCGAACGTAGCCATGGGGCAAAAGGCTATCTGGAATACTACCTAGACCTCTTCAATACAAAAAATATGAACTCTGTACTGCGCGGCGTGATTGATTTGTTGGTTTACGGTTACAGGCCTCATGAAAAATGTGCCTGTGGAAGCGGGAGAAAGGCCTTGCGCTGCCATCCCACTGAATCCAGGAAAATTGCGAAATCACCGTTTAAAAGCCGGATGACTTGGGAAGTTAGAATTATTTTGGATTCATTAGAAAGTCACGATAAGTTGAGGGTATATAGTGATCAATGAGTTTATCAAGCCGTATATTCAGATGTTCTACGGGGCCGCTTATAACATCCAACAGTCACTAGAGGGATATGGATTATCTTCATCAAATTTTCTTGAATTTGATGGTTCCGGCAAGATTGTTGAAAGTTATTGGTCTCCTGCTCAAGCTGCACTTGTTCCTGCTTTTTTTATAACCGTCTATTTCGTATTCGTATTACTGCCGTTAGCTATTTCGGCGGGATACGTTCTGAATAGAAGGAAGGGAGCCATATTTTCGTTAGGAATTTTGATGCTTCCTGGCATTCTTAATCTGATCGGTTGGTGGCCAAGTATAAATTTCGCGCCAGAGGAGTTCACTATAAGTGGTGCCGGGGTCATGGGTGAAGCGTTTGGCTATCTTCCGTTACTTATTGTCGGGCTGATAACTGGGTGGTGTCTAACTGTAATCATTTATGACTCTTTTACCCTGAGTGATAAGTTTCGAAACGTGTATGACCATCTTTGGTATTGTTCAGCCATAGCGGCCGGCCTCTTTTTTATTGCTGATTCGAGTGTCAATAAACACCAACAAGATTTGGCAATGGAAAGTGAATTCAGCAAGCAAGCTAGTGCCTACCTGGCAAGACAGCTTAGAGATTATCATCGCTTCTGTATTGAGAAAGATATAACGGGTTCTGATTCGTGCGCATGGGCATCCAATGTTCAGCAAACGCTTACCGATTATATTTATTCTGACCCCGTGATATTTGTTGAATTTGGGCCAAAGGAAACTTCGGACATTTATTTCCCGTTTTTGAATGGAGTTAATTCGAAGGATGCTTTAAAAATCCGGGGGGAGATTAGAGCCTACAATGAGTTAAAGTGCCCAGTTAGACAATTAAGCTCCACCACCAGGCAGTACTCAAAGTCTTCCACTGTTTGCGAACGAGTGCCTGCCAATTTTTGCCGATCATTTCCTGAGCCACCTAATGGCTTTGTCAATGAGTCGATTGCTCTTCAGACAGTGGCCTTGGCAAGCGAATGCATTGTTCCTACGCTAGTAAGATCGCGTTCAATCCAGGAGGATTTGGTCTCTAAAGTTAAAAGTGATTTACGTAGTAGGCATTTAAGATGGTTGTATTTTCTATTATTTTCACTGGTTGCCGGAGGGAAAATAGCAAATGCAACAACAAAACTAGCTTCGTTTGATTCGCGTCCAGCTAGTGAGCGGCGAAGGCTGGTTAAGCTGGTTGTGCAAGTCGTTAAGTGGAGTTTGGCAGTTATGTGTACATTAGTACGACTAGCTTCTAATTTGATACGCAGATTTCCTGGCTAAGACGAGTTGTGAATCTTTTTAACGTTTCATGCGTTTAACAGCGTTGAAGTTTGTAGATTTAATAAAAAAGACCGAAAAAATCATAATAGATTGATTTTTCAGATCTTTCTTATTTTTGACGGGTTGGTTTAACCCCAATTCAGGCTAATCTTTCTGAAAAAGTACATAAGTTTGGCCAAAATGGCCAAACTTTGTGACTTTCCCCACCAGGTCTTTCATCGGTGGAACTTTGATTGGTGGAGCCGGCGGGAATCGAACCCGCGTCCGTCAGCAATCCGCCTGCAGATCTACATGCTTAGCCGTGTCTATTGATTTAAGCCCTTTCAGCCCGACGGGCAGGACGAAAGAGCCGAGCCCCTTTAAGTTTTAACAGCGCGGCCCGGGGCGGACTTTGCTGCGAGCCTGTGTAGCGATGCCGGTCGCGCTTCCCCACAGGCTGGGTCGCTTGACCGTAGGCGGGCCTTAGGCCGCCAGTGCGTAAGTATCGTCGTTTGCGATTACTTTAAAGATGCCACAAATGTTTTACGAGACTCGTGACCTTCTCGGCATGCACCACAGAGTTCAATACCGGCGTCGAAACCTTGTCGGCCCCAGGGTGGCGTAGTGTACGAGATGGGGGCGAAGAAGTCGAAAACAAGTGGTGGAAGGGCGTGTTACAGAGCTTTACATAAATTGTCGAACAATCGTACATATTGTCATGGTTGTGTCGTCGGACGGGCGCATTATGGGCTCGTCGCACGGGGTGCGGCTGGGTGTGCCGACGGGCCAGGCGCCAAAAGCGAAGGGCTGCGGGGACACCCATGTGATCCACACGATGACTTACAGCGAGCCCCCAATCAGACTGAGAAAGTGGCCGTTGATCAAGGCATCGTCATTCATTGAGGAGAAAACGATGAAGACGATCTTTCGGTCAGCCAAAGAGGGTGCCACCTATTTGCTGGCTCCAATAACCGCGCGGCCCTTGCTGGCCCGTAGTTTGCAGTTACTGCTGGTGCTCTGTGCCTATGGCGCGGGTGTGCTGCTGGTGGAACGGGTTTCCGGAGATGCCCGGGTGCCGGTGATTCTGTTCGCGGTGTACTTCCTGCCGGCGGTGCTGCGCTCCTGGTTGCTGTTCTACTGGTGTGTCCGTGACGAGGTAAAGGCGCTGATGGCTAACCATCGCCACACTGCCTCCTGACCGTCCCGCACTGCCTGATCAACGCGCCTCGGCGTCGCGACTATCGGAATGTAGTAGATGATAGCGCTAGTTGCGGCGCAAGAGGCGTTGTTTCTGGCGGTTCCAGTCGCGTTCCCGCTCGGTGGCGCGCTTGTCGAACTTCTGCTTCCCTTTGGCCAGGGCGATGTCCAGCTTGGCCAGTCCGCGCTTCCAGTACAGGCTCACCGGCACGCAGGTGTAGCCGTCCTTTTGCACGCCGCTGAAGATGCGGGCGAGTTCGCGCCGGTGCAGGAGCAGCTTGCGGTTGCGCAGCGGGTCCGGGGTGATGTGAGTGCTGGCGGTGGGGAGCGGCTCGATGCGGGCGCCGAACAGGTAGGCCTCCCCGTCGCGGAGCAGGATGTAGGCCTCCGACAGGTTGGCTTTCCCTTCACGCAGGGATTTCACTTCCCAGCCTTCCAGCGCCAGTCCGGCCTCGAAGTGCTCTTCCAGGTGGTAGTCGAAGCGCGCCTTGCGGTTCTGCGCCACGGTGCTGGATGGTGTTTTCGCTTTTTTCGCTTTGCCCATGGGGGCGCGATTATAGAGACAGCCCGGTGCTTTAGCGAGCGTCATTGGCATGCCGGCATGGACGGCCTGCGGTTTTGCGGCTTGAGCGCCTGTCGCAAAATCAACACAATGATCGCATTTCACCAAGGGGTAAGGTTTGCATGAAGCAAGGTGACAAGCCGGTCCACGGCATGTGGACCAGCCGGTGGGCGTTTATTCTCGCGGCTACCGGATCCGCCGTCGGGCTCGGCAATATCTGGAAGTTCCCGTATTTCGCCGGGGAATATGGCGGTGGCGCCTTCGTGCTGGTCTATCTGCTGTGTATCGCTCTGGTCGGTGTGCCGATCATGGTGGCGGAGGTGATGCTCGGGCGCAAAGGCGGCATGAGCCCGGTGCATACGATGAAAAAGCTGGCGGCGGAGAGCAAGGTGAGCCGCCGCTGGGCCGGGATCGGTTACATGGGAGCCCTGGCCGGGTTCCTGATCTTGTCGTTCTATTCGGTGATCGCTGGCTGGACGCTCTATTACATCTGGGACATGGCCCAGGGAGGTTTCCAGGGCATCTCCGCCGCCGGCTCTCTGGCCCATTTCGAGGGGATGCAGGCGAACGCCTGGTTGATGTTGGGTTGTCACACCGCCTTTATGGTTCTGACCATGTGGGTGGTGGCCCGTGGCGTCAGCCGGGGGTTGGAAAAAGCGGTGCAGGTGCTGATGCCGCTGCTGTTCGTGCTGCTGATTGGCCTGGTGGTTTACGCCAGCACCACGCCGGGGTTCGCCCAGGGCGTGAACTTCATGTTCCACTTCGATTTCTCCAGGCTCTCCGGCGAGGCGGTAATGGCCGCTCTGGGGCAGGCGTTTTTCACCCTGAGCCTGGGGATGGGCGCGATCATGGTGTACGGCGCCTATATGCCCCGTGAGGTCCAGGATCGCCGTACCGGCAAGACCCGGCGGGTGTCGATCGTCTCCACCGTGGGGATCATCGCGTTACTGGACACGCTGGTGGCGCTGGGAGCGGGTTTGGTGATTTTTCCGGTGGTGTTCAGCAATGGCCTGGAGCCTTCTCAAGGGCCGGGGTTGCTGTTCGTGACCCTGCCGTTGGCGTTCGGTCAGATGCCTGCTGGCGTCATTGTCGGGACGGTGTTCTTCGTGCTGGTGATGTGCTCGGCGCTGAGTTCCTCGATTTCCCTGGGTGAGCCGATGGTGGCCTGGCTGGTGGAGCGGGGGCTGGGACGGCCGCTGGCGGCCTTGGCCGTGGGGCTGACGGCCTGGGTGATCGGTGTTGGCACGGTGCTGTCGTTCAATTACTGGAAGGACGTGACCTTCCTGGTGGGCACCTTCTTCCAGAACATCGATTTCCTCGCCTCCAGCCTGATGTTGCCCCTGGGGGGGCTGTCGATTGCCATTTTCGCCGGCTGGGTCATGAAGGAAACGCAGGCCCGCAAGGAGTTGGCGATGAAGAGCTTCGGGCTGTACATGGTGTGGCGGGCGGTGGTGCGTATTGTCGCGCCACTGGCGGTGGCGGCGGTATTCCTCAATGCCCTGATCGGCGCCCTGGGAGGTTAGGCCCATGGCTGGGACTATTCGCGTCGAAGTGGTTTACGCCTTGCCGGAGAAGCAGAAGCTGATCGCGGTGGAGGTGCCGGAGGGCGCTTCCATGCTGGATGCCGTGACCGCTTCGGGTATTGCCGAGCATTTCGATGGGCTGGATCCGGTGAGGGTCAGCATGGGGGTGTTTGGCAAGGTCGAGCCGAATCCGGCGGGGCGCAGGCTGGCGGAAGGGGAACGGGTGGAAATCTACCGGCCGCTTAAAGCGGATCCGAAATCAGCACGCCGGGCCAGGGCCCGGCGTGCCAGCCAAGGCTGAGATTGGATCAGTTGGCGGCTTCCTGGCGCCGGTCCTCGGCGCGCCGCAGCAATTCTTGATCCTGGTGGCCGGAGGTGCGCTCGCGCAGATCGCTGGTGACCTGGCCGTCGTAATGACTGTAGTGTCCCTGGTCGAAATGCACCACGATCTGTTGTTCCACCATCTCCCCGTTACCCGGCTGGTACTGCAGCAGGTAATACCAGGTGTTGGGGGTGAACGGGTCGGTCAGCGTGGGCGGACCGAGCACGAAGCGAACCTGCTCGGGGGTCATGCCCGGTCGCAGGCCGGACAACATATCCTCGGTGACCACATTCCCCTGGGGAATGTCGATGCGGTACACCCCCGGGAAGCGCAGGGAGCTGCAACCGGCCAGCAGGGTGGTCAATATGGCAAAAAGGGCGATGATCCTTGGCATGGGTTTTCGACTTGGCATAATGTTCGGGCGATAATACAGACTTGAACGGGGGGAACAAGGTTCCCTGAAAGTCAGGCGATCCCCAAAAGGCGGCTACGGAGCAAGTACATTGGATAATCAGGATCTTAGAAAGGCTGGGCTCAAGGTGACCTTGCCGAGGGTGAAAATCCTTCAGCAACTGGAATCCTCCGATTCCCGGCATCTCAGCGCGGAAGACATCTACAAGGCGCTGATGGAGGCCGGCGAGGATGTGGGGCTGGCCACCGTCTACCGGGTGCTCACTCAATTCGAGCAGGCGGGCATCGTATTGCGCCACAACTTCGAGGGAGGCTCCGCCGTATTCGAGCTGGCCGATGAAGGCCACCATGATCATATGGTCTGCACCGAGACCGGTGAGGTGATCGAGTTCGTCGATGAGGAAATCGAGAAGCGTCAAAAGATGATCGCCGACAAGCACGGCTACGACATCGTCGACCACGCCCTGGTGTTGTACGTTAAGCCGAAGCGCAAATAACCGATCGGCCCAGGCCCGGTTCACCGCCAGCCAGCCCGACGCCGCATAGCGGCGCCACGCCCGCAAGCCCCGCTCCCCGACCCAATCCCCGTGCCTCAGGGCACGGGCGGTGGGGTTTTGTCAGGCCACTTCCTGACCCTTCTCGAGCATTTCCCGGGCATGGGCCAGGGTGGAGTCGGTGATTTCCACGCCACCCAGCATCCGCGCCAGTTCCTCCACCCGGGCATCCGGGGCGAGGGGCTGGATGCGGGTGCGGGTGGTGTTCTTGCCCTGAATCTTGTGCACTTGCCAGTGCTGATGTCCCTGGCTGGCCACTTGCGCCTGGTGGGTGATGCACAGTACCTGGGCGTGTTCGCCCAGTTCCCGCAGCAGGCGGCCGACGATTTCGGCCACCCCGCCACCGACCCCCACATCCACTTCATCGAACACCAGGCTGGGCACCGTCAGGTTGCGCGCGCAAATCACCTGGATTGCCAGGCTGACCCGGGACAATTCGCCGCCGGAAGCGACCTTGGCCAGCGGCCGTAATGGCTGCCCGGGATTGGCGGAAAAACGGAATTCCACCAGATCCAGGCCTTCGGCGCCGGGGCTGTCGTCTTCCACCACGGTTTCCAGTCTGGCGGCTTTCATGCCCAGGGCCTTGAGCTGGGTGGCGATCTGGCGAGTGAGTGTGGTGGCGGCGGTCTTGCGGGCCTTGCTGAGCTTGCGGGCTTCGCTCATGTAATGTTCCTGGGCGTCTTGCTCCGCTTTGGCCAGGGCCTCCAGGTGCTCATCGAAGTGCTCCAGGGTGTCCACTTCCCGGGCCAGTTGCTGGTGATGCTCCACCAGTTCTTCCGGGCGCACCCGGTGTTTGCGGGCCAGGCTGTAGGCCTGCCCCAGGCGCTCTTCCACTTGCGCCAGCCGCTCCGGGTCCAGGTCCAGGCGGTCCAGATAGTGACGCAGGGCTTCGGCGGCCGCTTCCACCTGCAGGCGGGCGGATTCCACCGTGTCCAAAGCTTCCGACAAAGCGTTGTCGTGGTCGTGGGCTTCTTCCAGCCAGTGGCGGATCTGGCCCAGCTGATCGTTACAGGTGCCTTCCTCGCCGTCGTACAGGGCCGCCACGGATTGCTGGCACAGGCGGATCAGGGCGTCGGCGTGGCCCAGGCGTTGTTGTTCCTGATCCAGCTCCGCCAATTCGCCTTCGGCCAGAGACAGAGCGTCCAATTCGTCCAGTTGGAAGCGCAGCAGTTCCTGGCGCTCGTTCTGTTCGCGGGCGCCGGTGAGAGCCTGGTCGTGCTCCTGGCGGGCCTGTTGCCACTGGCGCCAGGCGTTTCGCACGGAAGCCGCCAGATCGCCGGCGCCGGCGAAATTGTCGAGCAGTTGGCGGTGAGTGTCCCGATGCAGCAGGGCCTGGTGTTCATGCTGGCTGTGAATGCTGATCAGCAACTCGCCGAGCTGACGCACGTCGGCCAGGGGGGCCGGCGTGCCGTTGATATAGGCCCGGGAGCGGCCGTCGGCACGGACCGTGCGGCGCAGCAGGCAGTCATCGCCGTTATCCAGTTCCCGCTCTTCCAGCCAGGCCCTGGCCTGGGCGTGGTTGGCCACGGTGAAACTGGCCAGTACTTCCGCCCGTTCGCAGCCCGGCCGAACCACGGCGGAATCCGCCCGTTCTCCCAGGGTCAGGGAAAGGGCATCGATCAGTACGGATTTGCCGGCGCCGGTCTCGCCGCTGATGACGGTGAGGCCGGATTCCGGTTCCAGCTCGAGTTGATCGACGGTGGCGAAATGGCGAACGCTCAAGTGAGTGAGCATGTACGGAACCCCCGTGTTTCCTGGTTTGGGCGTTTGTAGCGGGTGGCGCGGCGGTACTCGCCGCGCGGCTAGGACAACTGTTATTCTGACCAGTGCCTCGTTGATGTTAGGCGATTCCGGCCGCGAGCGTAAGAGCAAGGTGAAGAGGAGTAACACTGGACGGCGACCGTTTCGCTGGCAACAATCGGCAATGGGTGGGCGCTCCGCCCATCCCGATTGGCAGTAATGGGTGACGAAAGGCAGCTGTGGAACTCAACGAACGCAAGCAACGGTTACTCATGGCCCTGGTGGAACGTCACATCCGTGACGGCCAGCCAGTGGGCTCGAAAACCCTGGCCCAGGGGGGCGGCCTGGCGGTAAGCCCGGCGACCATCCGCAATATCATGGCGGAACTGGAGGATCTGGGGTTGTTGATCAGTCCCCACACTTCGGCGGGCCGGGTGCCCACCGAGCGTGGGTATCGCCTCTATGTGGATACGCTGCTGGCGTCCAGCGCCATGCGCAGCCCGGATCACCAGCAGTTGCGTGATGAATTGCGCCAGTTGCTGGCACCGGATCAGTCGCCGCAGGAGTTGGTGTCCCAGGCATCCCGTACTCTGGCGGAACTGACCCGCATGGCCGGTCTGGTGGCGGCGCCAAGACGCCAGGTCAGCACGCTGAGGCAGGTGGAGTTCCTGCCGCTGTCCGGTCAGCGCGTGCTGGTGATTCTGGTGGTGAACCGCTCCGAAGTGCAAAACCGTATCATCCATACCGCCCGCCAGTACGATGAGACGGAATTGCGCCAGGCCGCCAACTACATCAATCACACCTACGGTGGTTGTGACCTGGACGCCATCTGTGACGGCCTGTTGAGCACCATGGCGGCGGACCGGGCGCAGATGGACGCGCTGATGCGGACCACCCTCGACGTGGCCGGTCAGGCCTTGAGGCAGTCCGGGGAAGAAGAGTCTGATTACGTGGTGTCCGGAGAGTCCAATCTGCTGGATACCGCCCAGGCCGACAGCATCGACAAGCTGCGCGACCTGTTCAATGCCTTCAACCACAAGCGCGATATCCTGCATCTGCTGGAGCGCAGCATGAAGGCCGATGGCGTGCAGATCTTCATCGGCCGGGAGTCCGGCTACCAGCCGTTCGAGGAATATTCGCTGGTGTCGGCGCCGTACCGGCTGGAAAACGGCCCGGTGGGCGTGCTGGCCGTGGTCGGCCCCACCCGCATGGACTATGAAAAAGTCATCCCCACCGTGGATATCACCGCCCGCATCCTGTCCGCCGCCCTGAATCAACTGTGAAAAGCAGTGAACAGTGAATAATGAGCAGTGAATAGCGGCCCGGCTCCGCGAAAAGGGAGGGCGCGGGCACGGCATTGGTACTCGGAGGTGTCCTCGCGCGCGCTGTTAGCTCTTCACTATTAACTGTTAACTGCTTTCTCGCTTGCCCTTGAATCCGCTCAACCTGTTCCCATATCTTTGCCCGCCTTCCCGAGATGGATCCCGCATTCGGGTATTTTGGAGTGGATATGAGCGATCAGGACAAACAGAAACCCCAAGATGAGGCGGTGACCCAGGATTCAGAACTGGAGAACCCCCAACCTGCCGCCGAGGTGGCTGACGAAGAGGCCGCCGCGGAGCCGGATGCGGCCCGGCAGCTGGCTGAGGCGCAGGAGCAGATGCAGCGTCTGGAGAAAGCGTTGGCCGAAGCGGACCTGCGTGCCCAGGCGGAAATCCAGAATGTGCGCCGCCGTGCTGAACGCGAGGTGGAGAACGCCCATAAGTTCGCCCTGGAGAAGTTCGCCGGTGATCTGCTGTCCGTGGCGGACAGTCTGGAGCGTGGCCTGTCCACCCTGGATGCCGAGGATGAGGCGCTCAAGCCCGCCCGCGAGGGTCTTGAGCTGACGCTGAAGGTGCTGATGGATGCCTTCGGCCGGCACAACCTGGAGCAGGTGGATCCCCACGGCGAGCCCTTCAATCCGGAGCGTCACGAAGCAATGACGATGATTCCGGCCCCCGGGGCGGAGCCCAACACCGTGATTGACGTACTGGAGAAAGGCTACCTGCTCAACGGCCGCTTGATCCGTCCGGCGCGGGTGGTGGTCAGCAAGGCGGAAGGTTGATCCGGCTCCCTTGAAAAGACTCGGGGCGCCGCCATATAGCTGGCAAGTTCATTGAGGTTCAACTGTCCGGGTGGCCTTTGGCATTCGGATCGTGTGAAGGAGAAACAGACGTTATGGGTAAGATTATTGGTATCGACCTTGGCACCACCAACAGCTGTGTGGCTGTGATGGAAGGTGACAAGACCAAGGTGATCGAAAACGCCGAGGGCGCGCGCACCACGCCGTCCATCATCGCCTACACCGAGGACAACGAGGTGCTGGTGGGTCAGGCCGCCAAACGGCAGGCGGTGACCAACCCGCAAAACACCGTGTACGCGGTGAAGCGCCTGATCGGCCGCCGTTTTGAAGACGAGGTGGTGCAAAAGGACATCAAGATGGTGCCCTACAAAATCACCAAGGCCGACAATGGCGACGCCTGGGTCGACGTGAAGGGCGAGAAAATGGCGCCCCCGCAGATTTCCGCCCAGGTGCTGAAGAAAATGAAGAAGACCGCGGAGGACTATCTGGGTGAGCCGGTGACCGAGGCCGTCATCACCGTGCCCGCGTACTTCAACGATTCTCAGCGTCAGGCCACCAAGGACGCCGGCCGCATCGCCGGTCTGGACGTGAAGCGGATCATCAACGAGCCCACCGCCGCGGCCCTGGCCTATGGTCTGGACAAGAAGGGTGGTGATCGCACCATCGCGGTGTATGACCTGGGTGGTGGTACCTTCGACCTGTCCATCATCGAGATCGCCGAAGTGGACGGTGAGCACCAATTCGAGGTGCTGGCCACCAATGGTGATACCTTCCTGGGTGGTGAGGATTTCGACCTGGCGCTGATCAATTTCCTGGCGGATCAGTTCAAGGCGGACTCCGGCATCGATCTGGGCGGCGACCCGCTGGCCATGCAGCGCCTCAAGGAAGCTGCCGAGAAGGCCAAGATCGAGCTGTCCTCCGCCGAGCAGACGGAAGTGAATCTGCCCTACATCACCGCGGATTCCACCGGTCCCAAACACCTGGTGGTGAAAGTGACCCGGGCCAAACTGGAGTCCCTGGTGGAAGGGCTGGTGAGCCGTTCCCTGGAGCCCTGCAAGACCGCGCTCAACGATGCCGGCGTGAAAGCGTCCGACATCACCGACGTGATCCTGGTAGGTGGCCAGACCCGGATGCCGCTGGTACAGAAAAAAGTGGCTGAGTTCTTCGGTAAGGAAGCGCGCAAGGACGTCAACCCGGATGAAGCCGTGGCCATTGGCGCCGCCATTCAGGGTGCCGTACTCAGCGGTGACGTGAAAGATGTGCTGCTGCTGGACGTGACCCCGCTGACTCTGGGTATCGAGACCATGGGCGGTGTGATGACGCCGATCATCGAGAAGAACACCACCATCCCGACCAACGCGTCGCAGGTGTTCTCCACGGCGGACGATAACCAGACCGCGGTGACCGTGCACGTGCTGCAGGGCGAGCGTAAGCAGGCGGCGCAGAACAAGTCCCTGGGGCAGTTCAACCTGGAAGACATTCCGCCGGCGCCGCGCGGCGTGCCGCAGATCGAGGTGACCTTCGATATTGATGCCAACGGTATTTTGCACGTGGGCGCCAAGGACAAGGCCACGGGCAAGGAACAGTCGATCCAGATCAAGGCGTCTTCCGGTTTGTCCGACGATGAGATCGACAAGATGGTGCGCGACGCCGAGGCCCACGCCGACGAGGATCGCAAGTTCGAGGAGCTGGTGCAGACCCGCAATCAGGCGGATCACCTGGTTCACGCGACTCGCAAGACCCTGGAGGAAGCGGGCGACAAGGCCACAGAGGAAGAGAAAGAGGCGATCAATAAAGCCATCTCCGATCTGGAAGCCGCGCTCAAGGGTAACGACAAGGACGACATCGAGGCCAAGACCAAGGCGCTTACCGAGGCGTCCGGTTCCCTGGCACAGAAACTGTATGCGGAGGCGCAGCAGGCCCAGGGCGGCAACGCCGGTGATGAACAAGGCAAGCAGGCCGCAGACGATGTGGTCGATGCCGAGTTCGAAGAAGTGGATGACGACAAGAAGAAGTAAGTCGAAATCCGCCGGACGTTGACGCCGGGCGCGGGGCGCTGCCGAGAGCAGCGCCAAGCGTCCGGCGTTCGGCGTCTGGCGCCATATAAAGGCTCACTATGTCCAAACGCGATTATTACGAAGTGCTGGGGGTGTCCAAGGACGCCAGTCAGCAGGATCTGAAAAAGGCCTATCGACGCCTGGCGATGAAATACCATCCGGACCGTAATCCGGATGACGCCGAGGCGGTGGCCAAATTCAAGGAAGCCAAGGAAGCCTACGAGGTCCTGTCCGACGAGGACAAACGAGCCGCCTACGACCGCTTCGGCCATGCCGGAGTGGAAGGCCAGGGTGGCTTCGGCGGAGCCGGTGCCGGAGGTTTCGGTGGCGGCGGTTTCGGCGACATCTTCGGCGATATTTTTGGCGACATCTTCGGTGGCGGCGGCCGTGGTGGCCGCGGCCCGGCCCGTGGCGCGGATCTGCGCTATACCCTGGAGCTCAGCCTGGAACAGGCGGTACGCGGCTGTGAGGAGAAGATCAGGATTCCCTCCTGGGACAGCTGTGAGGTGTGCCATGGCACGGGGGCTGAAGCCGGCGAGGAGCCGGTGACTTGTCCCACCTGTAACGGTATGGGGCAGGTGCGCATGCAGCAGGGCTTCTTCACCGTGCAGCAGACCTGTCCGGCCTGCCACGGCGAAGGCCGGATCGTCAAGAATCCGTGCCGCAACTGTGGCGGCCAGGGCCGGGTGCAAAATACCAAGACGCTGTCCGTTAAGATCCCGCCGGGAGTGGATACCGGTGACCGTATCCGTCTGGCCGGTGAGGGTGAGGCGGGCATGCACGGGGCGCCGGCTGGCGACTTGTATGTCCAGGTGGCGGTGCGTGAGCACGAGATTTTCAAGCGTGACGGCAGCGATCTGCACTGCGAGGTGCCGGTGAGTTTCGTGGACGCCGCTCTGGGCGGTGAACAGGATGTGCCCACCTTGAACGGCAAGGTCAAACTCAAGGTGCCGCCGGAGACGCAGACCGGTAAGCTGTTCCGGCTGCGTGGCAAGGGGGTGACCCCGGTGCGGGGTGGTCCGCCGGGCGACCTGATCTGCAAGGTGGTGGTGGAGACCCCGGTCAAGCTGAGCAGCGAGCAGAAAGATCTGTTGCGCAAATTCCAGTCCTCCCTGGACAAGGGTGGTAACCGGCACAATCCCCGCCGAACCAGCTGGTTCGAGGGCGTGAAGCGCTTTTTTGACGGGCTTTAAGCCCTGGACGGGCTCTGAGGGCAACCCTCTGAAATAGGGTGAAAACCATGAAAGTAGGCATCATCGGCGCCGCCGGGCGCATGGGGCGCATGCTCATCGAGGCGACGCTGGCCAATCCGGAAACCGAGCTGGCGGCGGCGGTGGACGTGCCGGGTTCTTCCCTGATCGGGGTGGACGCCGGTGAACTGGTGGGCGCGGGCAAGCTGGGCGTTACCGTGGGTGATGATCTTGCCGCGGTGGCGGATCAGGCTGATGTGTTCATCGATTTCACCGTCCCGGAAGCGACGGCGCGCAACATCGAGACTTGCCGTCAGGCGGGTAGCCGTCTGGTCATCGGTACCACCGGTCTGAACGATGAACAGAAGGCGCGGTTGCGCGCTGCCAGCGAGGAGGTGGCGATCTGCTTCGCGCCAAACTACTCGGTGGGCGTGAATCTGTGCTTCAAGCTGCTGGAAACCGCCGCCGCCGTGCTTGGCGATGACGTCGATATAGAGATTATCGAGGCTCATCACCGCCATAAGATCGATGCGCCGTCCGGTACCGCTCTACGCATGGGTGAAGTGGTGGCCCAGACCCTGGGGCGGGACCTCAAGGAGTGCGCGGTGTACGGTCGGGAAGGCCGCACCGGTGAGCGTGACCGTCAGACCATCGGATTCGAGACCATCCGTGGTGGTGATATTGTTGGCGATCACACCGTCCTGTTCGCCGCCGAGGGCGAACGGGTGGAGATTACCCATAAGGCATCCAGCCGCATGGCCTTTGCTCGCGGAGCAGTACGCGCCGCTCTGTGGCTGGGCGCTCAGCCCAAGGGGTTGTTCGATATGCAGGATGTGCTTGGGCTGGCGGGAGAGAGTGCCGGCTGGGGCGCCCGCTGAGATTGGCCGCCACGGTGCCGCTGACGGGCTTCCGCCCGTGACACTGGCGGCCGAAAGCACTAGAATAGGTCAAGCCTGAGGGCGCGTGGGGCGCATGAATCGCTGAATAACATGAAAAAGCGAGGTGGAGGAATCCATCTCGCTTTTTTGCGACCGGCCCCCGCCCCGAATCTTCCAAGGGTTTGTCCGCTGTATACGGTGTCGCCCGCCATGGCCGCGAGGGGGGTGAGAATGCCTTCCGACAGCCGCCACAGGGGCGGTTTGCTCGCCACCACCGATGGCCGAGCCGGCCCGCCACGGCGTCCACGCGGACAACCCGGAACCCTATCAGCCTTGGAGGTTGCGTTGACGGTACCCGCCATACTCGCATTAGAAGACGGCAGTCTCTTTCGGGGTGTTGCCATTGGCGCCACGGGTGAGACCGTGGGTGAGGTGGTGTTCAACACCGCGATGACCGGATATCAGGAAATCCTCACGGACCCGTCCTATGCCAAACAGATCGTCACACTGACGTATCCGCACATTGGCAACACCGGGGTCAATGAGGAGGACGAAGAGTCTTCCCGGGTATGGGCCGCCGGCCTGATAATCCGGGACCTGACCCTGACGGTAAGCAGCTGGCGTGCCGAGCAGTCCCTGCCGGAGTACCTGCAGCAGCGGAACATCGTGGCCATCGCCGATATCGACACCCGCCGCCTGACCCGCATCCTGCGGGAAAAAGGGGCTCAGAACGGTTGCATCGTCGCCGGTGATGATATCGACGAGGAAAAAGCCCTGGCCGCCGCGCGCGCCTTCCCCGGTCTCAAGGGGATGGATCTGGCCAAGGAGGTCAGCGTCAGCGAACCCTATACCTGGACCGAGGGGACCTGGGTTCGCGGCGAAGGCCATCGTCCTCAGGCGGAGGCCCTGTTCAACGTGGTCGCCTACGATTTCGGCTGCAAGCGCAATATCTTCCGGATGCTGGCGGACCGCGGCTGCAAGCTGACCGTGGTGCCGGCCCAGACCCCGGCGTCCGAGGTGCTGGCGATGAACCCGGACGGCGTCTTCCTGGCCAATGGTCCCGGTGATCCGGAACCTTGTGATTACGCGATCCAGGCGATCCGCGAGATTCTGGAGCGCAAGCTGCCGCTGTTCGGTATCTGCCTGGGGCATCAGTTGCTCGGCCTGGCCAGCGGCGCTCGCACCATGAAGATGAAGAACGGCCATCACGGCGCCAACCACCCGGTCAAAAACGTGGAAGACGGTACGGTGATGATCACCAGCCAGAACCACGGTTTCGCGGTGGACGCGGAGACCCTGCCGGATAATCTCAAGGTGACTCATGTGTCACTGTTCGACGGTACGCTGCAGGGCGTGCATCGCACCGATGTGCCGGCGTTCAGTTTCCAGGGGCACCCGGAGGCCAGTCCTGGTCCCCACGACTGCGCGCCCCTGTTTGATCACTTCATCGAGTTGATGGAGGCGCACCGCGCCTGAGACGCGCCGGACGCCTCACCCCTGGCGTCCGGCGCGGCAATGAATTAACCCGGTAACGAATTAACCAGAGTCCGACGGTCAGCAAAAATGCCCAAGAGAACAGACATCAAAAGCATCCTCATCATCGGCGCCGGTCCCATCGTGATCGGCCAGGCCTGTGAGTTCGATTACTCCGGTGCCCAGGCCTGCAAGGCGCTGCGAGAGGAAGGCTACCGGGTGATCCTGGTGAACTCGAACCCGGCCACCATCATGACCGACCCGGCCATGGCCGACGCCACCTATATCGAGCCCATTACCTGGGAGACGGTGGCCAAAATCATCGAGAAGGAGCGCCCGGACGCGCTGCTGCCCACCATGGGTGGCCAGACCGCGTTGAATTGCGCCCTGGATCTGGAGCGCCACGGCGTGCTCGAGAAGTTCGCCGTGGAAATGATCGGCGCCAACGCCGACACCATCGACAAGGCGGAAAACCGTGACCGCTTCGACAAGGCGATGAAGAACATCGGCCTGGAGTGTCCGCGCGCGCGGGTCGCCCATACCATGGACGAAGCCTGGGAGATTCAGGCCGAGCTGGGCTTTCCCTCGATCATCCGTCCTTCCTTCACCATGGGCGGCTCCGGCGGCGGGGTGGCCTATAACAAGGAAGAGTTCGAGGAAATCTGTACCCGGGGTTTCGAGCTGTCCCCCACCCACGAACTGCTCATCGATGAGTCGCTGCTGGGATGGAAGGAATACGAGATGGAGGTCGTGCGTGACCGCAACGACAACTGCATCATCGTCTGTGCCATCGAGAACTTCGACCCGATGGGCGTGCACACCGGCGACTCCATCACCGTGGCGCCGGCGCAGACTCTGACCGACAAGGAATACCAGGTCATGCGCGATGCCTCCCTGGCGGTATTGCGTGAGATCGGCGTGGAAACCGGTGGGTCCAACGTGCAGTTCGGCATGTGCCCGGATACCGGCCGGATGGTGGTGATCGAGATGAACCCGCGGGTGTCGCGGTCCTCCGCCCTCGCTTCCAAGGCCACCGGCTTCCCGATCGCCAAGGTGGCGGCCAAGCTGGCGGTGGGCTACACCCTGGACGAGCTGCAGAACGATATCACCGGCGGCGCGACCCCGGCCTCCTTCGAGCCGTCCATTGATTATGTCGTCACCAAGATTCCGCGTTTCAACTTCGAGAAGTTCGCCGACGCGGATCCGGTGCTGACCACGCAAATGAAGTCCGTGGGCGAAGTCATGGCCATCGGCCGTAATTTCCAGGAGTCCCTGCACAAGGCCCTGCGCGGACTGGAAGTGGACTCCGTGGGCTTCGACCCGAAAGTGGATCTGGACGCTCCGGATGCCGCCGAGCGTATCGCCCAGCAGCTGTCGACGCCGGGGCCGGAACGCATCTGGGTGATTGGGGATGCCTTCCGTAGCGGTCTTGGTGTGGACGACGTGTTCGCGCTGACCAAGATCGATCGCTGGTTCCTGGTGCAGGTGGCTGACCTGATCGCCGAGGAAAGCCGGCTGGTGGACTTCACGTTCACCGACCTCAGCCGTGACACGCTGTACCGTCTCAAGCGCAAGGGATTCTCCGACGCCCGCCTGGCCCAGCTGCTGGGCGTGCGGGAAGCGGATGTGCGCAGCAAGCGTCATGACCTGGGCGTGCGGCCCGTGTTCAAGCGGGTGGATACCTGTGCCGCGGAATTCCCCACCAGTACCGCTTATATGTACTCCAGCTACGACGAGGAGTGTGAATCGAACCCCTCCGACCGTGACAAGATCATGGTGATCGGCGGTGGCCCGAACCGGATCGGTCAGGGCATCGAGTTCGACTATTGCTGCGTGCACGCCGCCTTCGCCATGAAGGACGACGGTTACGAGACCATCATGGTCAACTGTAACCCGGAGACCGTGTCCACCGATTACGACACCTCCGACCGCCTCTACTTCGAGCCGGTGACGCTGGAAGACGTGCTGGCCATTGCCGATGTCGAGCGGCCCAAGGGCGTGATCGTGCAGTATGGCGGGCAGACGCCGCTGAAACTGGCACGGGCTCTGCAGGCAGCGGGCGTGCCGATTATTGGCACCAGCCCGGACGCCATCGATGAAGCGGAAGATCGCGAGCGCTTCCAGCAGATGGTCAATAAGCTTGGCCTCAAGCAGCCGCCGAACCGCACCGCCCGTTCCCTGGAAGAAGGCCTGAAGCTGGCGGAAGAAATCGGCTACCCGCTGGTGGTGCGGCCCTCCTACGTGTTGGGCGGCCGGGCCATGGAAATCGTTTACAACGAGGCGGAACTGCGCAGCTACATGAACAACGCGGTAAGTGTCTCCAACGATTCTCCGGTGCTGCTGGACCGCTTCCTGGACGACGCCATTGAAGTCGACGTGGACGCTATCTGCGATGGTTCCGACGTGGTTATCGGCGGGATCATGCAGCATATCGAGCAGGCCGGCGTGCACTCCGGCGATTCCGCCTGCTCGCTGCCGCCGTACTCGCTGGACGACAAGGTACAGGACGTGATGCGCCAGCAGACCGCCGCCATGGCCCGCGAGCTGGGCGTGGTCGGCTTGATGAACGTGCAGTTCGCGGTGAAGGGCGAGGACGTTTACGTGCTCGAAGTGAACCCGCGGGCGTCCCGGACCGTGCCCTATGTGTCCAAGTGCATTGGTGTTTCCCTGGCCAAGGTGGCGGCCCGCTGCATGGTGGGGATCAGCCTGAAGGATCAGGGCTTTACCTCGGAGGTCACACCGCGCCACTATTTCGTCAAGGAAGCGGTTTTCCCGTTCGCCAAATTCCCGAAAGTGGACCCCATTCTCGGCCCGGAAATGAAATCCACCGGCGAAGTGATGGGTATTGGCGGCAGTTTCGCCGAAGCCTTCGGCAAGGCCTCCCTGGGTGCGGGCGAACGTTTGCCCCGGGAGGGCACGGCGTTTATTTCCGTGCGCGAGGTGGATAAGCCCGCGGCGGTGGACGTGGCCCGTACCCTGAGTGAGCTGGGCTTCGAACTGGTCGCCACCCGTGGTACCGCGGCGGTCATCGCCGAGGCGGGGCTGCCGGTGACGCCGGTCAATAAAGTGCTCGAGGGACGGCCGCATATTGTCGACATGATTAAAAACGACGGCGTGGCACTGATCGTGAATACCACCGAAGGCAAGCAGGCGATCCGCGATTCCTTTGCGATTCGCCGTTCCGCCCTGCAGCACAAGGTGTTTTACACCACCACGATCACCGCCGCGCAGGCGGTGTGTCAGGCCATGGCCCTGCGCGATGAGCCGCAGGTGCGCCGGCTGCAGGATTTGCACGCCGAAATTTGATCGTACGGGGTACCCGGGGCCGGGTGCCCCGCGCTACCCACGGACGATTATTTGAGGTTGAACCTATGCAACGCATTCCGATGACGGTCAGTGGTGCCGAAGCATTGCGCAAAGAGCTGGATCATCTGAAAAAGGTGGAACGGCCCCGTATCAGCGCGGCCATCGCCGACGCCCGTGAGCACGGTGATCTGAAGGAAAACGCGGAATATCACGCCGCTCGCGAGCAGCAAAGCTTCTGCGAAGGGCGCATCAATGAGATCGAAGGCAAGCTGTCCGCCGCTCAGATCATCGATATTACCCAACTGGACAACACCGGTAAGGTCATTTTTGGCGCGACCGTGACCATCATCGATGTGGATACCGATGAAGAGAAGGTCTACCAGATCGTTGGTGACGACGAAGCCGACATCAAGCAAGGTAAGATCAGTGTGAATTCACCCATCGCCCGCGGCCTGATCGGCCGGGAGGAAGGCGATGTGGTGCAGATCGACACCCCGGGAGGCACCCGGGAGTACGAGGTGGATAAAGTCGAGCACCTGTAAGGGGCTCGCGTGGGGCTTCGGGCTGGACCGGGAGCCCCTGCTTCAGTCCTGGGCTCTCAGGATATTGGACAGTTTGGGGTTGGGCTTGGCGGCCGCCCGGTAAAGCAGGGCGATGTTGCCGATACGCTGGATCAGTTCGGCTCCGCTGGCCTCGCACAGCGCGTTCACCAGATCGGTGCGCTGGTCGCGGGTGGGGGCGTTGACACGCACCTTGACCAGTTCGTGATCTTCCAGGCGCCGGTTCAATTCCTCGGTGAAGGATTCGGTCAGGCCCTTGTCGCCGGTCTGCAGCACCGCTTTCAGGTGGTGGCCGATGGTGCGCAAGCGCTTTCTGTCCTGTGGGCTCAAAGGCATGGTGTTCTCCAAATCGGGGGCGCTATTCTAGGTACGCGGCTGCTGCCCTGCAATCATCACCGGGGCTCCGGGCACTATTCCTTCGGGCAGGCATCCGGACCGGGTAACAGGATGAACCTTTATGGCCAGATCAAAAAGTAGCCAGCGATGGTTGCGGGAACATTTTGACGACCACTGGGTGGCCCGTGCCCAGGCCGAGGGCTATCGCTCCCGGGCCAGTTTCAAGCTGCTGGAGATCCACGAAAAAGACAAGTTGTTCCGGCCCGGTATGCGTGTGCTGGATCTGGGGGCCGCCCCCGGGGGCTGGGCCCAGGTGGCCGGGCGGCTGGTCGGTTCGCGGGGAACGGTGGTGGCCAGCGATATTCTGGCCATGGACCCGATCCCGGATGTCGCCTTCATCCAGGGGGACTTCCGTGAGGAGGAAGTTTACCAGCAAATCCTGGACAGCCTGGGTGGGCACAAAGTGGACCTTGTAATGTCCGATATGGCCCCCAATATGAGTGGTAACCGTGCCGTGGACCTGCCGCGGGCCATGTATCTGGCCGAATTGGCCCTGGATATGGCGGAGAGCGTCCTTGAACCGGACGGCGTTTTCCTGGTCAAGGTGTTTCAGGGAGAGGGCTTCGATGAGTATCGGCGGAGTCTTCAGAGCCGGTTTCGCCGGGTGGTGAGCCGCAAACCGGCGGCCAGCCGCCCACGCTCCAATGAAGTGTATCAATTGGGGTGGCACCTGAAATAGTGTAAGGTTTAGATGTCAGTATGCGCACTTGCGCCCGAACGAATCGAGGTCTCCCTTGAACGACATGACCAAGAACATCGTACTGTGGCTGGTGATTGCCGGGGTCCTTTATGTGGTGGCCTCCAGCATCAACCCCCAGCCCAGTCAGCAGATGCTGAACTACTCCTCCTTCATTGAGAGCGTGGAGAGTGGCAAGGTGGCCCGGGTAACCATCGGGGATACCCGGATTTCCGGCGAAATGAAGAATGGTGGCAAGTTCGAAACGGTCAAACCGCCGGCGCTGGACACCAATCTGATTCCCACCCTGATCCAGAATAAAGTGGATGTGGTCGGCAAGGAGCCGGAACGTCAGGGCTTCCTGACCCAGTTGTTCCTGTCAGTGCTGCCGATCCTGTTGATCCTGGCCATTTTCATCTTCTTCATGCGGCAGATGCAGGGCGGCGGCAAAGGTGGCGGCGGGCCGATGACCTTCGGTAAGTCGAAGGCGCGGCTGATGAGCGAAGATCAGATCAAAACCACCTTCGCGGATGTGGCCGGTGTCGAGGAAGCCAAGGAAGAGGTGCAGGAACTGGTGGAGTTCCTGCGTGATCCCGCCAAGTTCCAGCGGCTTGGCGGCAAGATCCCCCGTGGTGTGTTGATGGTGGGGTCTCCGGGTACCGGTAAGACCCTGCTCGCCAAGGCCATCGCCGGCGAGGCCAAGGTGCCGTTTTTCAGCATCTCTGGTTCTGATTTCGTGGAAATGTTCGTTGGTGTCGGCGCCTCCCGGGTGCGCGACATGTTCGATCAGGCCAAGAAGCACGCGCCCTGTATTATCTTTATCGACGAGATTGATGCCGTGGGCCGTTCCCGTGGCGCGGGCCTTGGTGGTGGTCACGATGAGCGTGAGCAGACCCTCAACCAGTTGCTGGTGGAGATGGATGGTTTTGACGCCAATGACGGCATCATCGTCATCGCCGCCACCAACCGTCCCGACGTGCTCGACCCGGCGCTGTTGCGTCCGGGCCGGTTCGATCGTCAGGTGACCGTGCCGCTGCCCGATATCCGTGGCCGCGAACACGTCTTGAAAGTGCATATGCGCCCGGTGCCAGTGGCCGAGGATGTGGACGCCAGTGTGATCGCCCGTGGTACCCCGGGTTTTTCCGGCGCCGATCTGGCCAACCTGGTCAATGAGGCCGCTCTGTTCGCCGCCCGCGCCAACAAGCGGGTGGTGACCATGGAGGAGTTCGAGAAGGCCAAGGACAAGATCCTGATGGGCGCCGAGCGCCGCTCCATGGTGATGAGCGAGAAAGAAAAGCTGAACACCGCCTATCACGAATCCGGCCACGCGATCGTGGGCCGGCTGGTGCCGGACCACGATCCGGTCTACAAGGTGAGCATCATCCCTCGTGGCCGTGCCCTGGGCGTGACCATGTACCTGCCCGAAGAGGACAAATACTCCCAGTCCAAGAGAGGGCTGGAGTCGTCCATTTGTTCTCTGTTTGGCGGCCGTATCGCCGAGGAAATCACGCTTGGGTTTGATGGTGTGACCACTGGTGCCTCCAATGACATTGAGCGGGCCACGAAGCTGGCCCGGGCTATGGTGACCAAGTGGGGCCTGAGCGAGAAGATGGGGCCGCTGGCCTATGAGGAAGACGAGGGCGAGGTGTTCCTGGGTAAACAGGTGGGGCAGCGCAAGCACATGTCCGAGCAGACCACCGAGGAAATTGACCGGGAGGTGCGCTCCATCGTTGATCGCTGCTACGCGAGAGCCAAGGAAATTCTGGAGAATAACCGGGATAAGCTGGATCTGATGGCCGAAGCGCTGATGCAGTACGAGACCATCGATGCCGAGCAGATCGACGATATCATGGCCGGACATAAGCCCCGCCCGCCGAAGGACTGGCGCGACCAGGGGCCCGGAAGTGGTGCTTCCTCATCCGGCGAGAACGCCTCCGACGACGCCAAGCCCGGCGACGATCCCATCGGTGGACCCGCCAATACTCACTGATGCGCCAGATTACTAAACTGACCTGTGGGGCGCGGACACTGGACCTGTCCGCGCCCGTCGTTATGGGTATCCTTAATGTCACCCCGGACTCGTTCTCGGACGGTGGCCAATTCACTTCCCTGGACTCGGCTCTGCGTCGGGCGGAGCAGATGCTCGCCGACGGCGCCGCCATCATCGATGTTGGTGGCGAGTCCACCCGTCCCGGCGCTGATCCGGTGTCCGAACAGCAAGAGCTGGATCGCGTGGTGCCGGTGGTGGAAGCCCTGACCCGCGAACTGGACGCCCTGGTGTCGGTGGATACCAGTACCGCGAGTGTGATCCGTGAAACCGCCCGCGCCGGCGCGGGGCTGATCAATGATGTGCGCTCATTGCGCCGTGACGGCGCCTGTCAGGCGGCGGCGGAAAGCGGTTTGCCCGTATGTCTGATGCATATGCGCGGCGAGCCGGGGGACATGCAGGATAATCCCCGATATCAGGATGTTACCGCCGAGGTGATCCAGTTCCTGGAGGAGCGGGTGGCGGCGTGTGTGTCGGCGGGGATCGCCCGTGACAGGTTGTTGGTGGACCCGGGCTTTGGTTTCGCCAAAACCGTGGGCCACAATCTGAAGCTGCTGGCGGAAATGGACCAGCTCAAGCGTTTGCAACTGCCGATACTGGTGGGGTTGTCGCGTAAATCCATGGTCGGAAAAGTGCTGGACCGGCCAGTGGAGGAGCGCCTGCCCGGTTCACTGGCGGCGGCGGTGATGTGTGTTGAACGGGGCGCGCTGATCGTGCGTGCCCATGATGTCAAAGAGACCGTGGACAGCGTGCGTTTTGCCCGCGCTGTAATGGAGACAGTGGATGAGTCGTAAATATTTCGGTACGGACGGGATCCGTGGCACCGTGGGTGAAGCGCCGATTACCCCGGATTTCGTGCTCAAGCTGGGTTGGGCCGCCGGCCGTGTGCTGGCCGCGCGTGGCGGCAGCAAGATTCTGATCGGCAAGGACACCCGGATTTCCGGCTATATGTTCGAATCGGCGCTGGAGGCGGGTATTTCCGCCGCCGGGGTGGATGTGCGGCTGCTGGGGCCGATACCGACGCCGGGCATCGCTTATCTGACCCGCACTCTGCATGCCCAGGCCGGGATCGTCATCTCGGCGTCCCACAACCCCTACACCGACAACGGCATCAAGTTCTTTGGCGCGGATGGCCGTAAGCTGAACGATCAGATCGAACAGGACATCGAGCATATGCTGGATGAGCCGATCTCGGTGGTCGGCTCGGATCGCATCGGCAAGGTGCGCCGTATCGATGACGCTCGTGGGCGCTATATCGAATTTGTCAAAAGCACGGCACCGGGGCTGAGCCTGGCCGGGCTGACCATCGTTGTCGATACCGCCAATGGCGCCGCCTACCACATTGCTCCTGATGTTCTGGAGGAGCTGGGCGCCAATGTGTTGCCGATGGCCAACACTCCGGACGGCTTCAATATTAACCGGGGGTGCGGTTCCACCAGTCCCGAGGCGCTGCAGCGCAAGGTGCTGGAGAGTGGCGCCGATCTCGGTCTTGCTCTGGATGGGGATGCCGACCGCCTGATCATGGTGGACGATCAGGGTGAGGTGGTGGATGGCGATCAACTGCTGTATGTGATTGCTCGTGACCGCCAGCGTAATGGTGCCCTGCACGGTGGTGTGGTGGGAACCCTGATGTCCAACTACGGCCTTGAGCTGGCGCTGGAGCAGCAAGGCATTCCGTTTGCCCGGGCCAAGGTCGGTGACCGTTATGTCATGGAGCAGTTGGACAGCCGCGGCTGGCTGCTCGGCGGTGAGTCTTCCGGGCATTTGGTGTGTCTGGATCGCACCTCCACCGGCGACGGCATGGTGGCGGCGTTGCAGGTGCTGGCGGCGCTGAGCCGGGAAGGCCGGGGGCTGCGCGATGCGGTGGCGGAAGCGCCGCTGGTGCCGCAGACCTTGATCAATGTGCGCGGCGATAATCGCGACGGTTTCATGGAGCGCCCCGAGCTGCGGCAGGCGGTGAGTGACGTGGAGGCGGAGCTGGCCGGCAAGGGCCGGGTCCTGTTGCGTCCTTCCGGTACCGAGCCGCTGGTGCGGGTCATGGTGGAAGGGTTGGATGGCGCGCAGGTGGAACGCCTTTGCCAGCGTCTGGCGGAACAGGTACAGGCGATTATCGCCTGACCGCTGAATACGGGAACAAGTGAATGACAAGAACGCCGCTGGTAGCCGGTAACTGGAAAATGAATGGCCGGCTGGACATGGTGGAGGCTCTGGGGGCTTCCCTGGGTGGATTAAGGAACAGCCGGGCGGAAGTGGCCGTGTGTCCGCCGTTTCCCTATCTGGCGGCCCTGGCCAGCGCTCTGGGCGGCAGCGGAGTGCAAATTGGCGCGCAAAACGTAAGCAGCCACGAGGATGGCGCCTTCACTGGCGAAGTCTCCGCGGAAATGCTGGCTGATATGGGGTGCCGCTACGTGATAGTGGGGCATTCCGAGCGCCGTGCTCTGTACGGTGAAGATGATGAGCTGGTGGGTGAAAAGTTTCTTCGTGCCCAGCAGGGAGGGCTGATACCGATCCTGTGCGTCGGCGAAACGCTGCGTGAAAGGGAGGCGGGCGAGACCGAGCAAGTAGTCGTGCGGCAGGTCTCATCGGTGCTGGATGTGGCGGGTATCGGTGCTTTCGACCAGGCGGTGGTGGCTTATGAGCCGGTTTGGGCGATCGGCACCGGTGAAACCGCCACCCCCGAACAGGCCCAGGAAGTGCACGCCCGTTTACGCTCGGCGTTGGCCGCGGAGGACGCAAGTGTGGCTTCCCGCATCCGGCTGCTTTACGGCGGCAGTGTAAAGTCGGATAATGCCGCCCTTCTGTTCGCCCAGCCGGATATTGACGGTGGTCTTATCGGCGGGGCCTCACTGAGCGCGGATGAATTCAGCGCGATTTGTCTCGCGGCGGAATAAACGGTTACTTATGGATATTGTGCTTCATGTGGTCCACGTGTTGGCGGCTCTGGGCCTGATCGGCCTGGTCCTCATTCAACACGGCAAAGGTGCCGATGCCGGCGCCTCTTTTGGCGGCGGCGGTTCGCAGACAGTGTTCGGCAGCGCGGGCTCCGCGAACTTCCTGACCCGGTCCACGGCGGTGCTGGCGGCGGTGTTCTTCATCACCAGTCTGGCTCTGGCCTGGATGGCTCGTAACGAGGCCACCCAGAGTTCCAGTATCCTGCCGATGGTGGAAACCGTTGATGAAGTGGATGTGCCGGAAAGTGATGCGCCGGCCGTGCCGCAATCCTCCGATGTGCCTTCCAGTAGTCAAGGCGATGTTCCGGCCGCGGGCTCCGATGTGCCTGCCAGCGGTCAGGGCGATGCTCCGGCCATGGAAAGTTCTGAAAAAGGCACTTCAGATGTGCCGGCGAGTGATGTAGAATCCCCGGCCCTGGATGAGAGTCAGGCTGGTTCTCAACCCGAGTGATACCAGGTTCTTTGCCGAAGTGGTGGAATTGGTAGACACGCTATCTTGAGGGGGTAGTGGGCTTACGCTCGTGCCGGTTCAAGTCCGGCCTTCGGCACCAATTTGGAATGGGCTTTTGGTAACCGCCATTCACGGTTGGTCACCCTTTCCGGCTCAGGGAAGGATGTGTTGGTAGTAACTTCGAATGTGCCTTTCAGGGTGCTTCGGATTCCCTGGCCGGGATTAATGGCTCCGCGATGATGCCGCGGTTAAGACTCGGAAAAATAAATACTTTTTTTGAGTTTGCATTGACAACGGCGGCACGAATACATACTATGTGCGCCGCGATTTAGTGCGGGGTGGAGCAGTCTGGTAGCTCGTCGGGCTCATAACCCGAAGGTCGTAGGTTCAAATCCTGCCCCCGCTACCACTTAACGGAACCGCATCCCGGTTCTGTGGTAAGAAAGCCCCTCATCGTAGGGGCTTTTTGTTATTCAAAGCCGGGATGGCGAGTGGGAATGGGCGTTATGCCCATTTTTTGTTTCTGGCGCCGGAATCAAGGCAATGTCAAAACGCACGGAACAGATCAGGGAGCTGCTGGCTCCGGTAGTCAACGACATGGGCTACGAGCTCTGGGGTATCGAATACCTGCAGGGGCGTGGCGCGGTATTGCGTCTGTACATTGATCATGAAGCCGGCATCACCGTGGACGATTGCGTCGCGGTGAGCCATGAAGTCAGTGGCGTGCTCGACGTGGAAGACCCGATCCCTGGCGAGTACAACCTTGAAGTGTCCTCTCCGGGCATGGATCGGCCGCTGTTCGAACTTTCCCAGTTTGAACGTTACCTAGGCGAGCAGGTGCAACTGAAACTGTTGGCCCCGGTAGCGGGCAAGCGCAAGATGATGGCGACTCTGGTGGCTGTCGATGGTGATACGCTGGTGGTGATGCTCAATGGCGACACCCTGCGTATTCCTTACAGTCAGGTGGACCGCGCTCGTCTGGAGCCACGCTTCGACTGAGCGTGACCTGAAAAAACCTTTGTAAAGGCCTGGCCATGAACAAAGAGATCCTGCTGGTAGCGGAAACCGTTTCCAACGAGAAAGGCGTCAGCCGTGACGTCATTTTCGAGGCCATCGAACTGGCCCTGGCGGCGGCAACCAAAAAACGTTTCAAGGAAGAAGACGTGGAAATCCGCGTGCACATCGACCGGGTTACCGGCGATTCCCGCACCTTCCGCGTCTGGCATGTGGTGCCCGATGAAGACCTCTATGAGTTCGGCAGACAGCTGACTCTCGACGAGGCCCACGAGCACGACGAGAACCTGCAGATTGGCGACGTTTACGAGGAAGAAGTGGAATCCGAGGCCTTTGGCCGTATCGGTGCCCAGACCGCCAAGCAGGTGATCGTCCAGAAAGTGCGTGAAGCCGAGCGTCATCAGGTGATCGAGGAATATCGCGACCGCATCGGCGAGTTGATCAGCGGCACGGTGAAGAAAGCCACGCGTGACGCCATCATTCTGGATCTGGGTGGTAATGCCGAAGCGCTGATCACCCGTGAGCACATGATCTCGCGTGAGAGCGTGCGCCAGAACGACCGCGTACGTGCTTATCTGCTGGGTGTGAACGAAGAAAATCGCGGTCCGCAATTGTTCGCCAGCCGGGCTTGCCCGGAGATGCTGATCGAACTGTTCAAGATTGAAGTGCCGGAGATTGGCGAGGAGCTGATCGAAATCAAAGGCGCAGCCCGCGATCCGGGTTCCCGCGCCAAGATCGCGGTGAAGACCAACGATCAGCGTATCGATCCGGTGGGGGCTTGCGTTGGTATGCGCGGTGCTCGCGTGCAGGCGGTGTCCAACGAGCTCGCTGGAGAGCGTATCGACATCGTGCTGTGGGACGACAATCCGGCGCAATTGGTGATCAATGCGATGCAGCCGGCGGAAGTGGCGTCCATCGTGATGGACGAAGAAAGTCATTCCATGGATATCGCCGTGGAAGACGAATCCGCCCTGGCTCAGGCCATTGGTCGCAGCGGCCAGAACATTCGCCTTGCCTCCGAGCTGACCGGCTGGGAGCTGAATGTGATGACGCTGGACGATGCGCAGAACAAACAGCAGGAAGAAGCCCAGATGGCCATGGAAACCTTCATGAGCCTGCTGGATGTGGATGAAGATGTGGCGGCGATACTGGTGGAAGAAGGCTTCACCTCCCTGGAGGAGGTGGCTTATGTGCCCACCGAGGAAATGCTCGCCATTGAAGGCTTTGACGAAGATATCGTCGAAGCGTTGCGCCAGCGCGCCAAGGACGCTTTGTTGACCCGCGCGCTGGTGTCCGAAGAGAAATTTGAATCGGCCGAACCCGCCGACGACTTGCTGGGTATGGACGGCATGACCCGCGATCTGGCGGTGGAATTGGCCTCCCGTGGCATTGTCACCATGGAAGACCTTGCCGAACAAGCGGTGGATGACTTGCTGGATATTGAAGGGATCAACGAAGAGCAAGCGGCTCAGTTGATCATGACCGCCCGCGCTCCCTGGTTTGAAGATGAGAACGCCGGTGAGTAAGTAGAGCGGTGGGGCAGGGCGCCACCATAAGCGGACAGGAGAGTGTTGCTGACATGGCAGAAACGACCGTAAAAAGTCTGGCAGAGGTTGTGAAGATTCCGGTGGATACGCTGCTTTCGCAGATGAAGGACGCCGGACTTCCTCACACCGACGCAGGTGATGTGGTCTCCGATGAACAGAAGCAGCAGCTGCTCGCGCATCTGCGTAAGTCCCATGGCGCCCAAGACGCGGAGCCCAAGAAAATCACCCTCAAACGTCGCTCCACCAGCACCATCAAGACGACGGGTGCCGCCGGTAAAGCGAAAACCGTGAACGTGGAGGTGCGCAAGAAGCGTACCTACGTGAAGCGTGAGTCCATCGAAGAGCAAGAGCGTTTGGAAGCGGAGCGTCAGGCGGAAGAAGCAGCCCGTCTGAAGGCCGAGGAAGAGGCCCGCCGCGCCGAGGAAGAAGCCCGCCGTAAGGCGGAGGAAGAAGCTCGCCGCAAGCAGGAAGAAGAGGACGCCCGCCGCGCTGAGGAAGAAGCGCGCCGTAAAGCTCTGGAAGCCGACAGTGCGGCTTCCGGTGGCGCGGAAAAAGAGGCCGAGGACAAGAGCAAGCGCGTTTCCGTGCCGAAGACCGCCAAGAAAGCCGACAAGGTGGAGACGGCGGAAGAGCGTGCCAAGCGCGAAGAGGAAGAGCGTAAGCAGCGCGAGGCCGAGGAAGCACGGCGCAAGCAGGAAGCCGAGGCCCGCCGCAAGGCGGAGGAAGAAGCTGCCCGCCGTACCGCCGAGGAAGCCCAACGTATCGCCGAGGAGCTGGAGAAGCGCGGCGGTGAACAGTCCCAGGAGAAAAAGGAAGAGGAAGACGACAAAGCCTCCTCCATTGTCCGGGATGCCGTGGAAGCCGGGTATCGTACCGAGGAACGGCAATCGCGCCGGCGTCGTCGCAAACCCAAGAGTGGCGGCGTGGTCCACGGCCAGATGAAGAGCTCCATGAACCGGGAGCACGGGTTTAAAAGCCCCACGGAGAAAATGGTGTACGACGTAGAAATTCCGGAAACCATCACCGTGGCGGAACTGGCTCAGCGCATGAACATCAAGGCCAAGGAACTGATCAAGGCCATGATGAAAATGGGCGAGATGGCCACCGTCAATCAGTTTATCGACCAGGAAACCGCTGTCCTTCTCACCGAGGAAATGGGGCACACCCCCAAATTGGTGAAAGGCGAGGAAGAGGCTCTGGAGGACGATCTGGCGTCTCTGGTGGACCGTTCCGGCGAACAGGAAGTCTCCCGTGCACCGGTAGTGACCATCATGGGTCACGTCGACCATGGCAAAACCTCCCTGCTGGACTATATCCGCCGCGCCAAAGTGGCCGCCGGTGAAGCCGGGGGGATTACCCAGCACATCGGTGCCTACCATGTGAACACCGAGCACGGCATGATCACCTTCCTGGATACCCCGGGCCACGCCGCCTTCACCGCCATGCGTGCCCGTGGCGCCAAGGCCACCGATATCGTGATTATCGTGGTTGCCGCGGATGACGGTGTGATGCCGCAGACGGAAGAGGCGATCAACCACGCCAAGGCCGCCGGCGTGCCGATCATCATCGCGGTGAACAAGATCGACAAGGAACAGGCCGACCCTGACCGGGTCAAGAACGAACTGGCCGCCAAGGATGTGATCCCCGAGGAGTGGGGGGGCGACATTCAGTTCGTCAATGTCTCCGCGCACAGCGGCGAGGGTGTGGATTCCCTGCTGGAAGCGGTGCTGTTGCAGGCCGAGGTGCTGGAACTGAAAGCCGCCGCCGTGGGCCCCGCCAGTGGCGTGGTGATTGAATCCCGGGTGGAAAAAGGTCGCGGTAACGTGGCTTCTATCCTGGTTCAGGCCGGTGAGCTGGAAGTGGGCGATATGCTGCTGGCCGGCGCATGTTTCGGCCGGGTCCGCGCCCTGGTGGATGAGAATGGCCAGCAAGTGAAGAAAGTGGGCCCGTCCATTCCGGTGGAAGTGCTTGGTCTGAACGGCGCGCCGGAGGCCGGTGAGCAGGTCCAGGTGGTGCCGGATGAGAAGAAAGCCCGTGAAGTGGCCGAATTCCGTCAAGACCGTGACCGTGACGTCAAACTCAAGCGTCAGCAGGCTTCCAAACTGGAAAACCTGTTCCAAAACATGGGCTCCGAGGAAACCAAGCACGTCAATATCGTGCTCAAGGCTGATGTGCGCGGTTCCCTGGAGGCATTGATCGGCGCGCTGACCGACCTGTCCACCGATGAGGTGAAAGTGGGGCTGGTCTCCACCGGTGTCGGCGCGATCAATGAGTCCGACGTCAATCTGGCGATGACCAGTGAGGCGGTACTGCTCGGCTTCAACGTACGGGCGGATGCCAAGGCCAAACGCCTGTGCGAGGCGGAAGGCATCGACCTGCGTTATTACAGCGTGATCTATGAACTGATCGACGATGTGAAACAGGCCATGAGCGGTCTGCTGGCACCGGAGAAGCGCGAGGAAATCCTTGGCGTGGCCCAGGTGCGGGACGTCTTCCGCTCCTCCAAGTTTGGTGCCGTGGCCGGGTGTATGGTGGTGGAAGGTACCATCCATCGGAATCGCCCGATCCGTGTACTGCGTGACGATGTGGTGGTCTTCGAGGGCGAGCTGGAATCCCTGCGCCGCTTCAAGGACGACGTTCAGGAAGTTCGTAACGGCATGGAGTGTGGTATCGCCGTGAAGAGCTACAACGACGTCAAGGAAGGCGACAAGATCGAAGTCTTCGAAGTGAAGGAGGTGGCGCGCTTCCTGTAAGCGCGTCCGCACTATGAGTCGTCATCGCCGTCCCCAAGGTTTTCAGCGTACCGACCGTATCGCTGATCAGATTCAACGCGAACTGGCCCGGGTCCTGCGTTTTGAAATGAAGGACCCGCGCGTGGACATGGTGACGATTCAGGACGTCCGGGTTTCCCGCGACCTGTCTTTCGCCGATGTGTATTTCACATTGCTGGGGCGGGACGCGGACGCGGGAACCGAGGCCGAAGCCGTATTGGGTGGCGCCGCCGGCTTTCTGCGCAGTGCTCTGGCCCAGACCCTGAATACCCGCACCACGCCCCGGTTGCGTTTCCATTACGACCTGACCCCCGAACATGCCTCGCGGCTGTCACAGCTGATTGACGAAGCACGGGCGGAGGACCGGGCACAAAGCCCGGATCAGGAAGACCAAGACCACGATTGATCTCGGAGCATAAGACGGTGGGAAAACGACGCCGCGGAGGCCGTCCTCTGAATGGCATTTTGTTGTTGGACAAAGCTGATGGCGTGACCAGCAACGGGGCTTTGCAAATGGCCAAGCGCATGTTCGCCGCGGCCAAGGCCGGGCACACCGGTAGCCTGGATCCGCTCGCCACCGGCATGTTGCCGGTATGCTTCGGTGAGGCGACCAAATTCAGTCAGTTCTTGCTCGACGCGGATAAGCGCTACCGGGTCACCGCCCGTCTCGGCGTGACCACGGAAACCGGCGACGCCGACGGCGAGGTAGTAGAAACCCGCCCGGTCTCGGTCACCGAGGCCCAGGTATTGACCGCGCTGGATCGTTTCCTGGGAGAAATCGAGCAGGTGCCGAGTATGTATTCGGCGATCAAGCACAATGGCACACCGCTGTATAAGTTGGCGCGGGAAGGTATTACCGTGGAGCGCGAACCACGCCGGGTGACCATTCACGAAATTCGCGGGGCGCGCCTGGAAGGCGAGGACCTGACGTTCGAGGTGGCCTGTTCCAAGGGCACTTATGTCCGTTCCCTGGTGGAAGACCTGGGTGCGGTGCTCGGCTGCGGTGGCCATGTGATAGCGTTGCGGCGCCTGTCCGCTGGTCCCTATCCGGAAGAGCGGATGATTACCCTTGAGCAGTTGGGACTGCTCAAGGAGCAGGGTGGTTTCGAGGCAATTGATGATTTGCTCTTGCCTTTATCCACCAGCGTGGCAGACTGGCCGCGCGTCAATCTGGGTGACAATGCGGCGTATTATCTGCGCCAGGGTCAGCCGGTGATGGCCAGCGACCGCCCGGCCGAGGGCTGGGTCAGTCTTTATCAGGCTTCCACGGAGCAGTTCATGGGAGTCGGAGAAGTACTGGAGGATGGGCGAATAGCGCCCCGTCGTCTGGTATCGGAGTGACCCGAGCGGGTCGCGCAAGCGGGACGGCAGCTATAAATATGCATGGCTGACCGTGACTAATGTTGCATATTGGAGTGTATACAATGGCTTTGAGCGTCGAAAAGAAAGCGGAAATCCTGAAGGAATTCGGTCGTAAGGAAGGGGACTCCGGTTCCCCGGAAGTGCAGGTTGCCCTGCTGACCGAGAACATCAACCAGCTGCAGGGTCACTTCAAGGCCCACAACAAGGACCACCACAGCCGTCGTGGTCTGATCCGCATGGTTAACCAGCGCCGCAAGCTGCTGGACTACCTGGCTGGCAAGGATCGTAGCCGCTACCTGCAGTTGATCGAGCGTCTGGGGCTGCGTCGCTAAGCCCTGGTCATGTTCGATTCACGACGGAAGCTCGGCCATGCCGGGCTTCTGTTGTTTTTGGCGTACCGAAAAAGCAGTGACGAATGCCGGGACGATCCATGGTGAATGAAGGCTATGGCGCCCACGGAGCCAGGGTTATGATGCCCTGGCAAAGACTGATGGAAGAGTGAAGAGAAGAGACGAGAGATATGTTCAATATAGTGCGCAAAGAGATTCAATACGGCGCGGATACCGTGGTGCTGGAAACCGGGCAAATTGCCCGTCAGGCCACCGCCGCCGTTATGGTCACCATCGGTGACACCCAGGTCCTGGTGACCGTGGTGGGCAAGAAAGAAGCGGATCCCGGTAAAGGCTTTTTCCCGTTGACCGTGAACTACCAGGAAAAAACCTATTCCACCGGCCGCATTCCCGGTGGTTTCCTCAAGCGTGAGGGGCGTCCCAGCGAGAAGGAGACCCTCACCTGCCGCCTGATCGATCGCCCGATCCGGCCGCTGTTTCCCAACGGTTTCATGAACGAAGTGCAAATCGTTGCCACCGTGATGTCCTCTGACAAGAACCAGGATCCGGACATCGCCGCCATGATCGGCACTTCCGCCGCCCTGGCCATTTCCGGTATTCCGTTCAATGGCCCGATCGGCGCCGCCCGGGTGGGCTTCAAGGACGGTATGTATCTGCTCAACCCCAGCTATTCCGAGTTGGAGGATTCCCTGCTTAATCTGGTGGTGGCGGGTACCGAGCCGGCCGTGCTGATGGTGGAGTCCGAAGCCAAGGAGCTGAGCGAGGACCAGATGCTGGGCGCTGTGCTTTACGGCCACCAGGAAATGCAAACCGTTATCCAGGGCATCAAGGCATTTGCCCAGGAAGTGGGCACCCCGGCTTGGGAGTGGCAGGCGCCGGCGGAGAACGCCGAACTGAAAGCCGCGATCAAAGCCAAGTACGAAAGCGCCCTGGCCGAGGCTTACACCATCACTGAAAAGCAAGCGCGCTACACCAAAGTGGGTGAGCTGCGTGACGCTTGCGTGGCCGAGTTCGTCACTGACGACGAGAACAGCCCGGAAGCCGGCGAAGTGAAAAGCCTGTTCGGCAAGATCGAGAAGAACGTGGTGCGTGAGGGTGTGTTGTCCGGCAAAGCACGTATCGACGGTCGTGCCCTGGATCAGGTTCGCGCGATTGACTGTAAAGTCGGGGTGCTCAAGAAAACCCACGGTTCCGCTCTGTTTACCCGGGGTGAAACCCAGGCCATCGTTACCGCTACCCTCGGCGGCATGCGTGATGCCCAGTTCATCGATGCCCTGGAAGGCTCCCGTCAGGACCACTTCATGCTGCAGTACAACTTCCCCCCGTACTGCGTGGGTGAAACCGGCATGATCGGCTCTCCCAAGCGCCGTGAAATCGGGCACGGCCGTCTTGCCCGCCGCGGCGTGGAAGCGGTGGTGCCGAACGAGAAGGATTTCCCTTATACCATCCGTGTGGTCTCCGAGATCACCGAATCCAACGGCTCCTCCTCCATGGCCAGTGTGTGTGGCACCTCCATGGCGCTGATGGATGCCGGTGTGCCGTTGAGCGCTCCGGTGGCGGGTATCGCCATGGGTCTGGTGAAGGAAGAGGACGGCCGTTTCGCGGTACTGTCCGACATCCTGGGCGACGAGGACCACCTGGGTGACATGGACTTTAAAGTGGCCGGCACCGAGCGCGGCGTGACCGCGCTGCAGATGGACATCAAGATCGAGGGCATCACCGAAGAGATCATGGAAAAAGCGCTGGAACAGGCTCAGCGCGGCCGCCTGCATATCCTCGGCGAAATGGCCAAGGCGATCTCCGTGTCCCGTGACCAGGTTTCCGACAATGCGCCGACCCTGCTCACCATGAAGATCAATTCGGAGAAAATCCGCGACGTGATCGGTAAAGGTGGCGCGGTGATCCGGGCTCTGACCGAGGAAACCAGCTGTACCATCGACATCGAGGACGACGGCAGCATCAAGATCTACGGCGAGACCCGCGAGGCGGCCCTGGAAGCGCAACGTCGCATCGAGGAAATCACCGCCGAGGCCGAAGTGGACAAAATCTACGAAGGCGAAGTAACCCGCGTGGTGGATTTCGGTGCTTTCGTGCGCATCATGCCCGGTACCGAAGGGCTTCTGCACATTTCCCAGATCGCCGAAGAACGTGTGGAGAAGGTCTCCGATTACGTGAAGGAAGGTGATGTGATCCGGGTGAAAGTGCTGGATGTGGATCAGCGTGGCCGCATCAAGCTGTCCATGAAGGAAGCGAAAGAAGGCTGATTGCATGTAATTGCACCCTTTTGGGAGTTCAGCCAAAATAAAAAGGCCCGCGGATGCGGGCCTTTTTAATGCCTGACCGACAGGCATTGGGGACAAAAAATCAAAAAAGGGAAAGATACATGAAGACCACTTTGGGGACCGCGCTGGTAACCGGCGCGGTACTGCTGTCCGGCTGTGCCACCATCGTTTCCGATTCCAAATACGACGTCGCCATTCAGTCCGATCCGCCTGGGGCTCACTATCTGGTTCGCAATACCAAAAAGAACCAGGAAGTCACTTCCGGTGTAACCCCGGACACGGTGAGACTGAAAGCGGGTAACGGTTTCTTTTCCAAAGCGACCTATGAAGTCACTTACGAGATGCCCGGCTACGAGAGCATTTCAGTCCCGGTGGAATCGGGCATGGATGGCTGGTATATCGGCAACATTGTGTTTGGCGGCGTGATCGGCTTGCTTATCCTGGATCCGGCCACCGGGGCCATGTGGCGCATGGATGAGAATGTTCATGCCACTCTTCTGGGCATACCGGAACCGGAGCCGGAGCAGGCGCCGCCGGTTGAAGTGCCAGACCTGCAAGCCGCGCCGGATGTGGAGATGACGGAACCGGCTCCCGCCGCCTGAGTCAGGAATGGTGCGGGGCTGACCTGGCGGTGGTTACGACACCATGGCGGCGATCCAGCCCGCCACCAGTAATGGCAGGTTGTAGAACACAAAGGTTGGAATCACGGTGTCCCGGATATGGTCATGCTGGCCGTCGGCGTTGAGCCCCGCTGTGGGGCCCAGCGTTGAATCCGAGGCCGGTGAGCCGGCGTCTCCAAGTGCCGCCGCGCTGCCCACCAGGGCCGCGGTGGCCAGGGGGGAAAAGCCCAGCGCCAGACACAGCGGCACATATAAGGTGGCGATAATCGGGATGGTGGAGAATGAGGAGCCGATGCCGAGGGTGATGAATAACCCGAGCAGCAACAGGCCTGCCGCCGCCACACCCGGGCTGTTCAATTGGCTGGTGACGGCTTCCACCAGCAACGGCACCTGCCCGCTCCCCTTCACCACCGCCGCGTAGCCGTTGGCGGCGATCATGATGAAGCCGATCAAAGACATCATCTTCACGCCTTGAGTAAAGGCGTCCTGGGATTCCCGCCAGGGCACCACTCCTCCAGCGGTGAACAGCAGAAAGCCGATCAGTGCGCCCAACACGATGGAGTCGGTGAGCAGTTGCAGGCTCACCGCGCTGCCCAGGGCGAGCGCCGCTACTACAAGCGTCCGTGGGGATAACCGTGCCTGATCCTCTTCGCCGGGTAGGGTCACCGGCTGATAATTCCGGGGCTTGCGAAACCACCACAGTGCCAGCAACAGGCCCGTCAGCATGCCGCCGGCAGGTAACAGCATGGCCCGGGGAATCTGCTCCTTTGCCAGATCAAGGCCGGCCTGGGCCAAGCTGGGTTCCAGTTGTTTGTAGAGAAACAGACTGCCAAAGCCCACGGGCAGCACCATATAGGGGGTGATCAGGCCGAACGTCAGCACGCAGGCGGCCAGCCGCCGGTCCAGCCTGAGCCGGGCCATGACTCCGAGCAGCGGTGGTACCAGGATGGGGATGAAGGCGATGTGCACCGGAATCAGGTTCTGGCTGATTACCGCGGCACCGAGCAGGACCAGAATGATCAGGTTGCGCAGCCGCCGCAGCTGTCCGGGGTCGGGTGTGCCGCCGAGGCGCCGGATCAGCCGTGCCGCCAGCCACTCTGTGACGCCGGAGCGGGCAATGCCCACCGCGAAGGCGCCCAGTAAAGCGTAGCTGAGAGCAATCGGGGCGCCGCCGCCCAGCCCTTCGGTGAACAGTGTCAGGGTGTCATGCAGGGACAGGCCACTAAACAGGCCGGCGGTGAGGGCGGCGCACACCAGCGCCAGAACCACATTCAAGCGTGCCAGGCTCAGGCCCATCAGAACCAGAACGGATATCACGACCGCATTGGTCAACATTGCATTGTCCTCGACGCTGGTGCTCGCGAGGGGCGCAGTCTACCGGGGTTGGCTATGGCTGTCTCCGGTGCGGACCTGGATATGGGTCAAACAATTTGACCCTATTGCCAAATTCATAAGCATGCTTACAATGGGGAGATTAAATAGCTTCCAAAGTTGTTATCCGAGGAGCCAGCATGGGTGGAACGGACACCACGGTTGGGATGAGCCTGAACGATGTGGCGCGCATGATGCGGCGGGACTTCGATCGTCGGGCCCGGGAGCAGGGCCTTAGCCGGGCACGCTGGCAAGTGCTCTGGCAGCTTTCCCGGCGGCAGGGCTTGCATCAGGCCGCTTTGGCCGAGGTGATGGACCTGGCTCCCATCTCGCTGACCCGCCAACTGGACCAACTGGAAGCGGAAGGCCTGGTGGAGCGGCGTCCGGATCCGTCCGATCGACGGCGCCGGTTGTTGTTTCTGACCGATCAGGCCCAGCCGGCGCTGGAGCGATTAAGGGGGCTGGCCGAGCAAACCCGCGCGCGGGCTTTTGCGGGATTGGAGCCCTCGGATATCGACACGCTCATTCGGATTCTGGCCGCCATGCGCGCCAACTTGTGTGATCGCCCGGACCAGGGAGACTAGAGTGACCTCGATACAACGAACCCGCCGTCTGGGCATGGGCTTGGGCTTGCTGGCGGCGGTGGTGCTGATGCTGTGGCTTATTTTCGGCGGCCAGCGCTATGTCAGCACGGATAACGCCTACGTCAAGATCGATATGTTGTCCCTGGCCGCCAACGTCAGTGGACAGCTGGTGGCGGTGAACGTGGAACGCAATCAGGTGGTGGAGAAGGGGCAGGTGCTGGCGGAAGTGGATCCCCGGCCGTTTCGCATCGCCGTTGCCGAAGCACGAGCGGATCAGCAGGCGGTGCGCAATCGCATTCTGTCGTTGCGGGGAGACTACGCCCAGGCCATGGCGGAGCGGGACCAGGCCAACCGTGATGTGTCCTATTACCGGCGTGAACTGCAACGTCTGCAGCGAATGAGGCGCAGCTCGGTATCCGAGGCACAACTGGACAGCGCGCGACAGAAGCTGGACCAGGCTCGCGCCAACGGCTCCGTGGCGGAACAGCGCCTGGTCAGCTTGCGGGCGCAACTGGCGGGCGGCCCTGATGTGGCGGTGGAGGATCATCCGGATTACCAGGCCGCCACCGCCAAGCTGGAGCAGGCGGAGTACGATCTGTCTCAGTGCCAGGTTATCGCGCCGGCTTCCGGCATCGTCGGTGGTGAAGTGCCGATGGTGGGGGAGCGGGTGAACGCCGCGGTGCCGATCATTTCCTTGTCGAAGACCGATACGTTGTGGGTGGAAGCGAACCTCAAGGAAACCCAACTGACCCGGATCGTGCCGGGGCAGGCCGCGGAAGTGGAAGTGGACACCTTCCCGGGAGTGAAATGGGAAGCGGAAGTCATCAGCCTGAGCCCGGCCACCGGCTCCGAGTTCGCGCTGATTCCTCCTCAGAATGCCAGCGGCAACTGGGTGAAAGTGGTTCAGCGGCTCCCTGTGCGGCTTCGCTTGCTACCCAAGGATGGCCAGCCGGTCCTGCGCTCCGGAATGAGCGCCGAGGTGACCATCGACACCGGTGACGAGCCCGCGCAACAGACCGCGCAGGCGCGGTAATATGACGCGTATCGAGGACCAGCGTCTGGTCACCGCCAGTATCATGCTGGCGACGGTGATGCAGGTGCTCGATACCACCATCGCCAATGTGGCCCTGCCGCATATGCAGGGCAGCCTCTCCGCCAGTACCGACCAGATTACCTGGGTCCTGACTTCCTACATCGTGGCTTGCGCCATTATGACCCCGGCGGTGGGGTTCGTGACGTCGCGTATCGGCCGGCGCCAGGTGTTTCTATGGTCGGTGGCCGGATTTACCGTGGCTTCCGGTTTGTGCGGCCTGTCCACCTCGCTGGAACAGATGGTGGCGTTCCGTATCTTGCAGGGCATCTTCGGTGCGGCCCTGGTGCCGCTGTCCCAGGCGGTGCTGCTGGATTCTTATCCGGTGGAAAAACACGGGCAGGCCATGGCGGTCTGGGGGGTGGGTGTGATGGTCGGGCCAATCCTTGGTCCGACACTGGGAGGCTGGCTGACCGAATGGTACAGCTGGCGCTGGGTGTTCTACATCAACCTGCCGTTCGGCCTGCTGGCTTATCTGGGGATCTGGCTCAGTGTACCGGACACGGAAACCCGGAAAACCCGGTTTGACCTTACCGGTTTTGCCCTGCTTGCGCTGGCCATCGGTGCTTTCCAGTTGATGCTGGACCGGGGCGAACACCTGAAATGGTTTGGCAGCCTTGAGATCCAGCTCGAGGCGGTGCTGGCGGTGGCCGGCCTGTATCTGTTCGTGGTGCACTCGCTGACCCATAAAGCCCCTTTCATCGATATGGCGTTGTTCAGGGACCGCAATTTCGTCACCGGTGTAGTCTTTATTTTCGTGGTGGGGATCATCCTGCTCGCCACCATGGCATTGCTGCCGCCTTTCCTGCAGCAATGGAAGGATTACCCCGCCGCCACCACCGGTATCGTGCTGGCCCCCAGGGGGCTCGGGTCGATGGTGTCGATGATGCTGGTGGGGCGTTTGATGCGCACCCGCCTGGATCCCCGCGCTCTGGTGATCACCGGGCTATGCCTGACCAGTTTGTCGTTGTACCAGATGGCGGGCTTTACCTTGCAGGTTTCTCAGAGTGACCTGATCTGGACCGGCGTCCTGCAAGGGTTGGGGCTTGGCCTGGTGTTCGTGCCGGCCTCCGCGCTGACCTATGCCACCCTGGCGCCTTCGTTGCGGACCGAGGGGACATCGCTGTTCTCCCTTTCCCGTAACCTCGGTTCCAGCGTCGGTATCTCGATCATGACCGCCATGCTGACCCGCAACCTGTGGATCAACGAACAACAACTGGGCGAGCAACTGCAACTGAAGGCCTGGATTGCACAGGGCTTGCCGATGAAGGATCTGGTGTCCGGGGTGCCGGCCCAGGTGTACCACACTCTGTTGAGTCAGGCGGCGGAGATCAGCTACATGAACGATTTCCGCTTGCTGATGTGGATTAATATGGCGGCCATTCCGCTGGTGCTGTTATTACGGCGCCAACCCCCTTCGACGGCCTGACCGTTTCTCCATCCGCATGTTTTCCCGTGGCTGCTCCGAGCCCGCTGACGAGTCGCGGGAGCCGCTATTTCTTGCCGGCCAAAAACAGATTATCGGCTGCGCAAATCAAAACTTTAGCTTTTTCTCCGTGGGTATAACGGCATTAGTTATTAATGCTGTTTTGGTTTAAAGATAAGAAAAAAAGACTTTTTTTGGTTAAGGATTTTCTATTAGAGTCGGAAATGTGAACAAATGAAAATGAAAAAAACACCGGAAAAGGGCTGATGAAAAGGGGAAAGACATGGACGCGATGGAGCAAGGAAATCGGCGGCTGTTTCGGAAGGGTATGGGTGTTGTTGGTGGACAATGGTGGCGATGGGGTGCGGGGATCGCCTGCTCGTTGCTGATGTCACAAGTCCTGGCCAGTGACGGGCAGGTGCGTTTTCGTGGCAAGATCGCGGTGGCGACGTGTGAGGTGGGCGTGCCCGCCGCCTCCGGGGGGGCGGTCCCGGTATCCAGCTGCGAACGGATCAGGCAGGAAGTGGCGGATCCGATGGTGTTGATGAACACCCCCAGCCCCCACATGAGCTGGCACCGGCTCGATGGCAGCATCATCACGGGGGATGTGGAAACCATCGTCAGTCAGGCCGCGGATACGCCGACCATTCTGTATCTGAATTATCCGTGACAAGATTAAAAAGCCCGGCCCCTTACTATACGGGGCCGGGAGACAGGCTAACGGTGATACCGATCCGCCTTAGCGGTTGCGGCGGGTATCGATTAATTGGTCAACCACACTGGGATCCGCCAGGGTGGAGGTGTCGCCCAGGCTGTCCAGCTCATCGGCGGCGATTTTGCGCAGGATACGGCGCATGATTTTGCCGGAGCGGGTCTTGGGCAGCCCTGGCGCGAAGTGGATCAGGTCCGGTTTGGCGATCGGACCGATTTCCTCGGTGACCAGCTTGCGTAGCTCCTCGATCAATTCCTCGCTGCCCGTGGCGCCGGCCATCAGGGACACATAGGCGTAGATACCCTGGCCTTTGACATCGTGTTGATACCCCACCACGGCGGCTTCGGCGATGCTCTTGTGCAGCACCAGAGCGGACTCGATCTCGGCGGTGCCCAGGCGGTGACCTGACACGTTCAGGACATCGTCGACCCGGCCGGTGATCCAGTAATAGCCGTCTTCGTCGCGGCGGGCGCCGTCACCGGTGAAGTAGTAACCCGGATAAGCACTGAAGTAAGTGTCGACCATGCGTTGATGATCGCCGTAAACGGTGCGGATCTGGCTCGGCCAACTCGCTTTGATCACCAGGTTGCCGGAAGTGGCGCCGTCCAGCTCCTTGCCGTCCGGATCCATCAGGGCCGGCTGTACACCGAACATGGGCAGGGTGGCGGAACCGGGTTTCAGATCCACGGCACCGGGCAAGGGGGCGATCATGATGGCGCCGGTCTCGGTCTGCCACCAGGTATCCACGATCGGGCAGCGCTCCTCGCCCACCACTTTGTAGTACCACTCCCAGGCTTCCGGGTTGATTGGCTCGCCCACTGTTCCCAACAGCTTCAGGCTCTGCCGTGATGTCTTGGTGACGGGCTCATCGCCGAGCCCCATCAGCGCACGAATGGCGGTGGGTGCGGTGTAGAAGATGTTTACTTTGTGCTTGTCCACCACCTGCCAGCAACGGGAAGCGTCCGGGTAGGTGGGCACGCCCTCGAACATCAGGGTGGTGGCGCCGTTGGCCAGTGGACCATAAACGATATAGCTGTGGCCGGTGACCCAGCCCACGTCGGCGGTGCACCAATAGATGTCGCCGTCGTGATAGTCGAATACGTATTTGTGGGTCAGGGCGCTTTGCAGCAAATAGCCGGCGGTGCTGTGTACCACGCCTTTGGGTTTGCCGGTGGAACCGGAGGTGTACAGGGTGAACAACGGATCCTCGGAGTCCATCCATTCCGGTTCGCACTGCGGGTCGGCCTGCGCCATGGCTTCGTGGTACCAGAGGTCGCGGCTGTCGTTCCAATCCACGTCGCCGCCGGTGCGTTGTACCACCACGCAGCTGTGGACGCTGGATTGGCCATTCATCGCTTTATCAGCGTTGAGTTTCAGCGGTACCGTACGGCCGCCGCGTACGCCCTCATCAGCGGTGATGACGGCACAGGCATCAGCATCGTTGATGCGGTCCTTGAGGGCTTCCGGAGAGAAGCCGCCGAAAACCACCGAGTGGATGGCGCCGATGCGGGCGCAGGCGAGCATGGCGTAGGCGGCTTCCGGAATCATGGGCATGTAAATCACCACCCGGTCGCCCTTTTTGACGCCGCGGCCGCGCAGCACATTGGCCAGTTTGCTGACCTGCTCGAACAGTTCCTGGTAGCTGATGTGCTTGTCCTGGTCCGGTTCGTCGCCTTCCCAGATGATGGCGGTCTGCTGGGCGCGTTGCGGCAGATGACGATCGACGCAGTTGTAGCAGGCGTTCAGTTTGCCTCCGGCGAACCAGGCCGCGCGACCTTCCTTGAAATCCCAGTCGCTGACGGTATCCCAGCGGGTATGCCAGTCCAGCAGCTCTTCGGCGCGGGCCGCCCAGAAGGTTTCCGGATCATTGACGGATTGTGCGTACCAGCGCTCATAGGTGTCGCGGTCCATGAGGGTCTGACGCTTGAATGACTCCGGAACCGGGTGGATTTTATGCTCGGACATTGCGGCCTCCTTCCATACTGCTCGCCGGTGGCTTGTTGTTAGACATTGTCCGCACCCGCCCCGGGTCGGGACACGCCCTTGGGCGATGGTGATGACAAGGGTCGGGTGAGGTGAAAGTGCGGCCGCATTATGGCGCGGCAAAGGAACGCACAGGAATTAAACTATGGTCTAACTCCCTTTGGCGCAAGGGTGGGGGATACTTTGGAGGTAGGTCGATGAGGGAATCGCGGCGCACGGGCGGTTGCCGCACAATGGCCGTGAGCATGACAAACAAAAACGCCGGCCTCGGGGGCCGGCGTAGGCGAATCAGGGTACGGGCGCGAGCGTGGCGCGCAATATCAGGCGACTTGTACCGGGATCGCGTTGCTGGAGCCTTTGACTTCGTTGCCTTCGCCGACGTAAATCAGCCGTGGCTTGAAGTTAATCAGCTCTGAGCTGCCGTAGCTGGCGTAAGCGCAAATGATCACGCGATGGCCAGGTTGGGCTTTATGGGCGGCGGCACCATTGACGGAGATGATCTTGGATCCTTCTTCCGCGCGAATGGCGTAAGTTTCAAAACGCTCGCCGTTATCCAGGTTATAGATCTGGATTTGCTCATACTCGAGAATGCCGGCCATATCCAGCAGATTGCCATCGATGGCGCAGGAGCCTTCATACTCCAGTTCCGCGTGGGTAATGCGGGCCTGGTGCAGCTTGGCTTTCAGCATGGTGCACTGCATATCGGGTACCTCTCTGAACAAGCCACGGACGGCCTGGGCAGGCTGTCTGCGGGGCGGCAGTATGCATGAATCACCGGTCACATACAAGGCGCCGCGGAACCGCCAAATCCGTGCTTATTTATGTGTTAAGTAACGAAATCGTCACGTTGTCGATCAACCGCGGTTGTCCCAGCCGGGCGGCGGCGGCGACCACCAGATCCTGGTGTTGCGGGCCCGCCGGGGCCAGTGTGTGGGCGTCGGCCACGGTGAAATAATCCACCTGGAAGCCTTGCTCGCCGAGGGCCCGGGCCAGGCGCGCTTCCAGGGCCCGGTAATCCCTTTCCCCGGCGGCGATGGCATTGCGCGCCTGCTGCAGATGCTGGTGCAGCAACGCCGCCCTGGGCCGTTCCGCGGCGGTCAGGAAGCCATTGCGGGAACTGCGGGCCAGGCCATCTTCCTCGCGGTCGGTGGGGGCACCGACAATGCGGATCGGCATCATCAATTCCGCGGTCATGCGGCGGATCACCGCCAATTGCTGGAAGTCCTTTTCACCAAATACGGCGATATCCGGCTGCACAATATTAAATAATTTGCTCACGACAGTGGTGACACCGCGAAAGTGCCCCGGCCGGTTGGCGCCGCACAAGTGATCCCCCAGGTCGTCCACGGATACCCAGGTTTTGTTGCCGCCCAGGGGGTACATCTCGTCCACGCTGGGTATAAACAGCAGATCGGCCTTTTCTTCCCGCAGCAGAGCGCTGTCCTGGTCCAGGGTGCGCGGGTAGGCGTCATAGTCCTCGCCGGGGCCGAACTGGGTCGGATTGACGAAGACCGAAACCGCCACGCGGTCGGCCTGCCGGCGTGCCTCACGAACCAGACTGAGGTGACCGTTGTGCAAATTCCCCATGGTGGGGACCAGGGCCACGGTTTCGCCCGCCCGTTTCCAGGCGGCGATGGCGTCGCGGGTGGCGCTCACGGTTTCCGCGATATGCATGGTGGGATGCCTCCACGATAAAAAGACGTCCCGGCACGCTCGTGCCGGGAGGGGCATTTAGAAACAGTGTTCCTCGGCGGGGAAGCTGCCTTCCTTGACGGCCTGATCATAGGCGCGGATCGCGGCGGCGATGTCGCCGGCGTCGGCCATGAAATCCTTGACGAAGCGCGCTGGCCGCGGGTTCAGGCCGAGCATGTCGTGCAGCACCAGCACCTGGCCGTCGCACTCCGGCGCGGCGCCGATGCCGATGACCGGCGCCTGCACGTTGGCGGTGATCTCGGCGCTGAGACCGCGCGGCACGCACTCCAGCACGAACAGGGCGGTTCCGGCCCGGTCCAGGGTGATGGCGGCTTCCAGCAGTTCCTTGGCGCCGGCTTCATCCTTGCCCTGTACCCGGTAGCCGCCGAAGGCATTCACCGATTGCGGGGTCAGCCCCATATGGACGCAGACTGGAATGCCGTTGCGCTTGAGCACCGTGACGGCTTCTTCAAGCCAGGCGCCGCCTTCCAGTTTGATCACATTGGCGCCGGCGCGCATCAACTGGGCGGCGGCGTCCAGGGTGCGTTCCAGGGTGGCGGCCCCCATGAACGGCACGTCGGCGATGATCAGGCTGTTCTGATTGCCGCGGGCCACGCATTCCGTGTGATATACCATCTGTTCCAGAGTGACCGGCACGGTGCTCTGCTGCCCCTGGATCACGTTGCCAAGGGAATCTCCGATCAGCATGGCTTCCACGCCGGCATCGCTGATCAGGCGGGAAAAGGTCGCGTCATAGGCGGTCAGCACTGAAAATTTGCGGTGCTCTTGTTTGTACTTCTGCAGGGTGCGGATGGTTACGGGCATGGGGCTCTCCCCTGACAAATAGACGGAGGCGCCTGGAAGGTAAAGGCAGGCGCCCGGGGCGGGCTTGGGGACTCGGAGGCAAGGCGGTTCAGAGGTTCCCCAGCGGCCGGGGGTTAAAATAGTGGCGCCCCGAGCGGATGTCCAGCAACTCGGCCACCAGTTGCTGGTAGTCCCGGTCGCCCTCCACCAGATCGATGTCGGCGGTATTGACGATCAGCAGCGGCGCGCCGTCGTAGAAATGGAAAAAACGGGTATAGGCGTCGTTGAGCCGTTCCAGGTAGCCGGGATCCATGCGCTGTTCGAAGTCAGTGCCGCGTTTGAGCACCCGTTGCCGCAGGGTGGCGGTGGGGGCCTGCAGGTAGATCACCAGATCCGGTGTCGGGGCGTCGATCAGCATGTGCTTGTAGACGTTGTCGTAGAGCGGGAACTCTTCGTCGCTCAGCGTCACCTCGGCGAACAGCCGGGTCTTGTCCACCAGGAAATCCGCCACCCACGGGCCGCTGAACAACTCCTGCTGGTGCAGGTTGCGCAACTGTTCCGCCCGCTGGAACAGGAAAAACAGCTCGGTTTGCAGGGCGTAGCGGGCCGGGTCCTGATAGAAGCGGGACAGAAAGGGGTTGGCTTCGGCCTGTTCCAACAGGGTATCGAAACCAAAAGTATCCGCCAGGCGCCGGGTCAGGGTGGTCTTGCCGACACCGATGGGGCCTTCCACGGCAATCAGACGAGGCAGATTGCCGGCTTCACGACGCTGTTGAATGCGCTGGCTCAACAAAGTGGTTCTCCTCCAGGTCGGGCAGACGGCGCAGTGGCTGATCCGCCACTCCAGGCCAATAGTCGGACAGCGGGCGGCCGTCCGGCAAGCGTGCGTCCGGGGCAATGTCCAACAAGGGGCGCAGAACAAAGGCGCGTTTGTGCATTTCCGGGTGAGGGACGGTGAGACGGGGCAAGCGGATGGTCTGGTCCCGCCACAGCAGAAGGTCCAGATCCAGGGTACGTTCGCCCCAGCGCCGATGCCGTACTCGTCCGGCTGCTTTTTCCAGGTCCTGTAAAGCGCTGAGCAGGGACAGCGGCGGCAGGCGGGTTTCCAGCAAGGCCACGGCGTTGACGAAATCGGGCTGATCCTGCGGGCCCACCGGCGCGGTATCATAGAGAGCGGAATGCGCCAGCAGGCGAGTCATCGGCAATACCGCGATGGCTTCCAGGGCGCGGCTGACGCGCTCGGCGGGACCATCCAGATTGCTGCCCAGACCGACGGCGATCATGCTTCGCTGTCGCCTCCGCCCCCGCTGCGTCGGCGCCGACGCCGCCGCCGGCCGCCCTGGCGTCCGGCCTGGCCCAGATCCTGAACCATGGCCCGTTGCTGGGACTCGTCGGCGGCTTGATAGCGGGTCCACCATTCTCCCAGGCCGGGTTTGATTTCACCGGCCTGTTCGCGCAGCAGCAGAAAGTCGTAAGCGGCACGGAAGCGGGGGTGCTCCATCAAGGTATCCGCCCGCTTGCCATTGCGTTTATCCAGACGCGGTTGCAGGTCCCACATCTCGCGCATCACCGAGGAAAAGCGGCGAGGCACCGAAGTATGGTGGCTTTGCTCGTTAAGCGCCCAGGTGGCGGCTTTGTGCAGGGCTGGCGCTGGCGGAATGCCGTCCTCGCGGTAGCGATTCAACTGAGTAACCAGCACCGGCCACAGGAACACCGCGTAAAGGAAGGCCGGGGTAACCGGCTTGTTCTCGGACAGGCGCCGGTCGGTGTTGTCCATGGCGGCCAGGATCAGCCGTTCCCAGACTTCCCCCTGCTCACTTTCCAAGGCTTCATGGGTGTTGGGGAACAAAAAGGCGAACAGACCCAGCTTCCGCAGCTGTTCAAAGGATTCCCGGGCATGGCCGCTGAGGAACAGCTTGAGCACCTCGTCGAACAGGCGGGCGGGCGGAACCTGCAGTAACAGCGGCGCCATTTCAGGAATTGGCGCCCGGGTGGCGCGATCCAGCTGAAAGCCCAGTTTGGCGGCGAAGCGGGCGGCGCGCAGCATGCGTACCGGATCCTCGCGATAGCGTTGCTGGGGATCTCCGATCAACCGGATGATGCCGCGCTCGATGTCCTGTCGGCTGTTGACGAAATCGTACAGGGCGAAATCGGCGATATTGTAGTAGAGAGCGTTGATGGTGAAGTCGCGGCGCAGCGCGTCTTCCTCGATGCTGCCCCAGGTGTTGTCTCGCAGCACCAGGCCGGTTTCCTCATGGGCCCGGTGCTGATCGTCATCCAGATCGTCATCCCGTTGGAACGCGCGGAAGGTGGAGACCTCAATGACCTCGCCACCGAAACGCACGTGCACGATCTGGAAGCGGCGGCCAATGATGCGGCTGCGCTTGAACAGCCGGTAGACCTGCTCCGGAGTGGCATCGGTGACCACGTCGAAATCCTTGGGTTGCCGCCCGCACAGCAGATCCCGCAGGCACCCTCCGACCAGATAGGCTTCGAACCCGGCCTTATGCAATCCGTAGAGTACATTGAGTGCGGCCCGGGACACCTGTTTACGGGAAATAGGGTGGGCGTCGCGGGGAATCACCTTGGCCTTGGGAAGGCGGGGCGTGCGTGGGGAACCAAACTGAATAAGGCGGGTCAGTTTCTCCAGAAGCTTTGACGCCATTGAGCGATTATCGTCCTAGCTGAATGAAAGGCGGCATGGTAGCACCTTTTTCGCGGCGCAGGTTATTGATCGGCGCCTTGCAACGGAAAGAGATCGAAGGCAAGCTGGGCGTTTAAAAGTAAAAAGGCACCACAACCTTGGTTGTGATGCCCTATGCGCTGATTCTGTTGTTGTTATTGTTTGTGTTGTTTTCTGCCTTGCGCCGTACGCACATGGTGTTACGGCATTTCTCTCGTTCGGCTCATCCACTTTTTGTTCTTCTTTTCTTGTTCTTATTTGAGCCTTGCCGCCTTGGTTGTTTTGTTTATCTGGCGTGGGATTCATAGTGCATGGATGGATTTTTCTTTGCAATAGCATGTTAAATCCTTATAAATCAGCAACTTACGAAAAACATGAAAAAGCGGTTCCAAAGCTGGGGGTGTGGGGTAACGTTCTTGTTACCCGCCTTGTGTAGTAAGGTAACACTTGATCGTTGAGTGCGACTGAGGGAGTAACAATGAGGGGTCCACAAGCCATTTCCGGCAAAGGTGGGGCAATCACTTCCACACGGCGCGCTATTGGCGAGTGAATTTGCTTTCCACGGACGAGGCTGCGAGTCGCCGTGGGGCGGTCTTGCTGGCGAATGGGCTCCAGGGCGGAAAGATTCGCCAGCCGACGGTATCGGATTCAGCGCCGGCCGCCCTTGCGGCGGGGAATGCCCAGGCGTTGACGGCGCTCCCACAGGCTTTTGCGGCTGATGCCGAGCTTATTGGCCAGCTCGGTCTCGGTCATGCTGTCCTGATTTTCCAGGACAAAGCGGGTGAAGTAGTCCTCCAGCGACAGATCCTCGGAGGGATCCAGGCTGGCGCGGCTGGCACGGGTGGTGCGTTGTGGCGCGCGGTCCGGATTCAGGCCCAGTTGACCGGGACCTATGGCTTCTTCCTCGGAGAGAATCACGGCCCGCTCGATGACGTTTTCCAACTCCCGCACGTTGCCCGGCCAGCTGTAACCACGCATCGCCTCCAGTGCTTCCTGAGTGAAAAACAGGTTCTGCCGCCGCAGTTTCTCGCTGCCACGGGCCAGAAGCGCGCTGGCCAGATCCTCGATATCCTGCTCGCGGGCCCGCAATGGCGGCACTTCCAGCTCCATCACGTTAAGCCGGTAATAGAGGTCACGGCGGAATCCGCCTTCGGTGACCCGGGTGGGCAGATCGGTTTGGCTGCTGGCCAGGATGCGTACGTCCACCCGGCGTGTGGCCAGGGAATCCTGACGATGAATCTCGCCCTGCTCCAGCAGCGTCAGCAGCCGGCTCTGCGCTTCTCCGGACAGTTCGCCCACTTCGTCCAGAAACAAGGTGCCGCCTTCCGCTTCTTCAATGCGGCCGGGCTGTTCATCGTTGCCGAACAGATCATCCAGTTGCAGGGTTTTCGGCAGGGAGGCGCAGTGCACCGTAATCAGCGGGCCACTCGCCCGTTCACTGTGTTCATGGATGGAACGGGCGGTCAGTTCCTTGCCGGTGCCGGCTTCCCCAAGAATCAGCACCGGGGTGTCGGTGGGCGATACTCGGGCGATGCGATGTTTGAGCTCGCGCATGGCCTGGCACTCACCGACCATGGCGTTAACCGGATAGCTGCGTTCCATATCACGGCGCAGCGCCTGGTTGCCGCGATTGAGCCGGCCTTCCTTCAGCACCCGTTCCACGGCCAGCAGCATTTCCTCGTGATCGAACGGTTTGGGAATGTAGTCCACCGCGCCCTGGCGCATGGCGTCCACCGCCGAACGCAGACTGGCGTAACTGGTCATGATCAGCACCGGCGTCGGGTTGGCCTGTTCAATCAGAGCCGTGCCCGGTTCCCCTGGTAATCGCAGATCGCTGATGATCAGGTCGTACTGATGCAGGCTTTTCTCCTGGGCCTGCTCCACGGATTCCGCTTCCGTCACGGAGTGATCATGCCGCTCCAGCAATTTTCGTAGCGCGCCGCGAATCACGGGCTCGTCTTCCACGATCAGTATGTGACTCATACTGCCTTCCTTCTAATTCTGATAAGCGGGCAGGTCGATGATAAACCGGGTGCCATGGTCGCCTTCCACCGGGCTCTCCACGCGCACCGTCCCCTGATGGTCTTCGATGATACTGTAAACCAACGCCAGTCCCAGACCCGTACCACGGCCCGGCGGCTTGCTGGTGACGAAGGGTTCGAACAGGGCATCGCGCAGTTCAGCCGGTATGCCATGGCCGCGATCCTCGACTTCGATACGCACATTCTCACCCTCCGGGCGGCTGCGGACCGTGATCGGGGCGTCGTCCTCGCTGGCGTCCGAGGCGTTGCTGAGCAAGTTGACGAACACCTGCAGCAAACGTTGCGGGTCACCCATCACTTCGTGGGTCGGGTCGCAGAGATTGCGGAAGTGTTGCTGGCGGCGGTCCGGGTCCAACTGCAGCAGGGCGATGGCTTCGGCGACGGTGTCGAAGACTCGCACCGGGCCATGAATCACGTCGCGCATGCCGCCGGAATGACTGAACGTTACCAGTGATTCGACGATGCGGGTGATGCGGCGGGTTTGCTCCATGATCTGGCGTCCGCTGAGGCGCTGCTCCTCATCGATGCTGTCGCCTTCCAGATTCTGTGCGAGACAGGCGATGGCGGTAACCGGATTGCCGATCTCATGAGCCACCCCGGCGGCCAGGCGACCGATGGAAGCCAGCCGCTCGTTGTGCGCCAGATGCGCTTCCATATGACGCAGATCGGTAATGTCCTCAAGCACCAGCACCAAACCGCCGGCCTGCTCGGACGGGCCGGCGCCACGGATCAGCGATTTATGCAGACTCAGCCAGCGAGCCTGGCCGTTGACCTCGATGCTGCGTTTGGGGTCGTGGGCGTCCTCGCCGCGGCTGAATTCGGTGAGCAACTCTCCCCAGGGGGAGGGCAGATGGTCCAGCCGCGAGCCTATGGTGTCTTCCGCCTCGATGCCGGTCAGGGTTTCCACCGCCCGGTTCCAGCCAATGATCTCGCCGTCGGCGCCCAGGGAAATAACCCCCATCGGCAATTCAAGCAGGGTTTGCCGGTGGAAACGGCGCAGGCTGTCCAGTTCCGCCGCCAGACCGGAAAGGCGATCCCGGTACTTTTCCAGACGGGTTTCGATAAAGCGAATATCCTCGCTGGATTCCTCACCCTCGCGCGGCCGATAGGGCACGTTTTCATCCATCAGTTGATGGGCGACGGAGGGACCGAGCAGGCCGGACAGGTTGGTCTCCAACTGATCGCGCAGCCGCCGCAGGGCGTAGGGGCGGGTCTCGGTATATTTCAGGCGCAGGTCCCGCAGCGCCATTTCCACTTCACGGGCGGCGGTTACCGGCCCCAGCGGGCCGCTCAGGGACGCGATGAAATCGTCCACGGACTGAGCGCTCAATTCCCAGCGATACGGGCGCCGCAGGCTGTCCACCGCGCAGGCTTCGGCGGCGGACCGTTCCGCCCGGGACATTGGCGTGACGATCGACACCACCGCGTAGATCAGGCCATTGAGACTCACCGACGCCAGTGCCACCCGGTGCCATTGGGTGGCGCCTTCCGGATACTGCCAGCCGAGCCATTGCAGGACTTCCTGGGCGTGCCAGTGCGGCGTGATCAACGGGAACAACAGAGCCACCGCCCAAATCACGAACCCGGCCAGCATGCCGGCGAACAGGCCGCTGCGATTGCCCGATGGCCAGAACAGCGCTCCGATCAAACCCGGTACGAACTGCAGCGTCGCGACGAACGACAACACCCCCAGCTCCACCAGGGAATGGTTGGGACCAGTGAGCCGGTAGAATAAAAAGGCCAACGCCAGAATGGCGGCGATCAGCACCCGCCGGGTCCACAGCAGATTGCGGTACAGATCCTGGGCGGAGCTGAGGGGGCTGGCCGGCAGCACCAGGTGATTCAGGCACATGCCGGAAAGCGCCAGCGTGGCGACGATCAGCATGCCACTGGCGCCGGCGAGCCCGGCCAGATAGGCGAGCACCGCGCCGTGGCCGTTTTCCCGGCCGACGCCGAGCGCGAAATAATCCGGAATGGTCGGCGCGTCGATGGCGAGCGCGGACCACAGAATCAGCGGTACACACAGCGCCATGATCAGAAACAGAAGCGGCAATCCCCAACTGGCGCTGATCAGGGCTCGAGGATTGAGGTTCTCGGTGAAGGCCATGTAGAACATATGGGGCATCACCACGGCGGAGACAAAAAACGCCATGATCAGGCTGTGCCAGGTGCCGTCCTGCAAAGGCTGGTAAAGACGGGTGAGCATCTCCGGATTGGTGTCCAGCCACTGGTTCAGGCCGCCGAGACCACCAAAGACGCCGAACAGCCCGAGCAGGGCCACCGCCACGAACGCCACCAGTTTGATCAGCGATTCGGTGGCGATGGCCACCACCAGCCCCTCATGCCGTTCCCGGGCGGTGGCATGGCGGGCACCGAACAAAATGGCGAACAGCGTGATCAGCAGACAGAACCAGAACGCCAGCCAAGCGGGATCCGGATCCCCGGTCAGGATCTGGATCGACTCCGCCACGGCCTTCAACTGCAGTGACAGTAGCGGCAGCATGCCGATCACCATCATCACCGTGGTGAGTGCCCCGGCCAGGCGGCTGCGATAGCGGAAAGCGAACAAATCCGCCAGGGAGCCCAGCTGATAGGTCGTGGTCAGACGCAGGATCGGCGCCAGCAGGATCGGCGCCAACAGAAACACCCCGGAGATGCCGAGAAAATAGGCGAGAAAGTTGTAGCCGTAGCGATAGGCGTAACCCACCGAGCCATAGATTGCCCAGGCGCTGGCGTAGACTCCGAGTGACAGTACATAGACTACCGGGTGACGCACCCAGCGTGAGGGGATCCAGCCCCGCTCGGTGATCCAGGCCACCAGGAACAGAAACAGCAGGTAGCCACAGGCGATCAGGATCAGTTCGCTGACACTATACGTCATTCGTGTCCCGGCTCTTGGCGATCCAGTAGCTGAGAGCGATCAGGGCCAGCCAGATCAGATAGGGGCGATACCAGCCGCGCCCGCCCTCGCTCCACCAGCCAATGATGGCGGGAGAAAGCAGATAGGTGCCTAAAATGAAAATGATCAGTAGTCGGTCGGTATACATGCACTCTAGTCCGGCGGCGAGGGCGCCTCGACCGATTCAGGCTCGGTTCGGCCCAGTATGATTGAGCAAACGGCTGGGATTGAGCATACCAGAGCCCGTTTATGATCTGTATATCACTGGAGAAGGCCTCAGCCGGCGTGGCGATGTACAGATCATAAACGGGCCCTCAGATCTGCCCGCCTTGTAAAAGCGCGGGAGCGGGTAACTCGGTGCCGCGCGGTAGTAGTGCCGGTGTCCAGTTTTCCCGAGCCCATTGCAGCAGATCGGTGGCCGTTGCCTGTTGCAACCCGGCCGGCGGGGACAGCCCCAGGCAGGTCAGTGCCGCATGCGTGAGCGGTCCCTTGAGGTCCGGGTTCAGTGCGGCGCCACCCACGGATTTACTAATCTTCCCACGACCATCCGGTTGCAGGATCACGGGCAGATGAGCATAGCGGGGCGCGGTTGCGCCGAGACAATCCAGAACACGGATTTGCCGTAGTGTGGAGGTCAGCAGATCGGCGCCGCGCACCACATCGGTGATGCCCTGATCACGGTCATCCAGTGCGCAGGCCAGTTGATAGCTGAACAGGCCGTCACGGCGGCGGATCACGAAAGGGCCTTCCTCGTCGGCGAGCTGAGCGCACACCCGGCCCTGTAACCGATCATCGAAACACAATGCCGCCACCGGTACGGTCAGACGCACGGCGCGATCCGGCCCGGGCGGCTGCGCCACCGACGGCCCGGGATGCACATTGCCCAGTGCTTTCAATTGTTGCCGTGATAGCGTGCAGTAAAAGGCCTGCCCCCGTTCCATCAGGGCGTCGAGTGCCGCCTGATAGGCATCACCGCGCTTGCTCTGATAGAGCAGAGCCCCGTCCCAATGCAGTCCGAATGCTTCCAATTGCCGCAGAATGGTGTCCGCCGCCCCCGGTTGTTCCCGTGGCGGGTCCAGATCATCCATGCGTACCCGCCACTCCCCCTGGTGATAGCGGGCATCCAGCCAACTGGCCAGAGCGGTGACCAGAGAACCGAAATGCAGCGGGCCGGAAGGGGTGGGGGCGAAACGACCGCGATAGGACATAAAGCAGCTAACAGTGAAAAGTTAATAGTTAACAGCGCAAAGAGAAGAAGCAGGACTAGGTCCTGCTTCCCAGGTTTTTAACTGTTCATTGTTCACTATTCACTTGGTGGGCCTAGCCCGCCAGTTGCTTTTCCTTGATCTCGGCGAGTTCCTTGCAGTCGATGCACAGCTCCGCGGTGGGGCGGGCCTCCAATCGGCGAATGCCGATCTCGATGCCGCAGGCCTCGCAGTAGCCGTAGTCATCCTTGTCGATCTGATCGAGGGCTTTCTCGATCTTTTTCAGCAGTTTGCGCTCGCGGTCGCGGGTGCGCAGTTCCAATGCGAATTCTTCCTCCTGGGTTGCCCGGTCGGCGGGATCGGGCAGATTGGCCACCTCGTCCTGAAGGTGGTGCATGGTGCGATCCGCTTCTTCCATCAACTCCTGGCGCCAGGCCAGAAGAACCTGACGGAAATGGGCGCGCTGAGCGTCGTTCATGTACTCCTCGCCTTCTTTGGCGACATAAGGAGTGACTCCATGAATAAGGTTGTCCGCTTTGTCGGCGGCTGTTGCGGGTTTTTTCACCGTCGATTTCACCTGAACTGAAGAAGAGGAACGGGACGGCCTGCGCTCCTGGCTGCCGGGAGCCTTCCTGGCGGTTCCCGATGACGTCGTCGTATTCCGGGCCGGCGCTTGGGCCGGAGCCGGCTTGGCCTTGGCTGCGCGCTTGGCGGTGCCGGAAGCCTTGGATTGGGGTGTGGTTGTGGCGCTCGATTTGCTTTTGGGCGTGCTTTTCACCTGTTTGCTGCGAGTGGAGGAAGCGGGGCCCGGGGTTGATTTGCGGGCCGCCTGAGTCTTCGGTTTGGCTTTCGTGGCCGTTGCTTTGGTGGTGGTCTTGGCGGCTTTGCTGACCGCTGCCTTTTTGCTGGCGGCCTTGCTCTTGCCGCTGCCGGAAGGGGCCGCCTTGGCCGTGGTCTTTGCGCTGGCGGGGCGCTTGCTGACGGCTTTTTTCGTGGTCGTGACCTTCTTCGCCGCGGCTTGGGCCGCCGCTTTCTTGGGAGCGGCCTTTTTAGCTACAGCCTTCTTCTTGACGGCGGCGGCTTTTTTCACCGCGGCTTTCTTGCCGGCGGCGGAAGTCCGGGCTGCACCGGCCTTGGATTTGGCGATGGCTTTCTTTTTAGCTTTTTTCCCGGTGGCCATTTTGATCAACTCCCTTAACATAGTCACGACTCGCTATTCGGAGCCCAGTTCCCTGAGCGTTCCCTGAACAGGGCCCCGCCCAACCGGAGCCCGTCAATAGTGTAATCTTCGACCTTACCGCGTTACTGCCTGCCATGCCACTGTTGGCGATGGCAGTCAACCCGGTGGGCTTTCCCTCGCCCGGCGGCGTTTCTTGACGCCACGAAACCACGGGATTATAGCCACAACATAGCGACAGAAAAGGGGTTTTTCTTGACTGATTCGCAAAGAATTTCCCGCCTTGCCAACACCGTTCCGCCTTTTCACGTGATGGCGTTGCTGGAGCGGGCCCAACAACTGGCGGCCCAGGGCCGGGATATCATCCATCTGGAGGTGGGGGAGCCCGACTTTCCTTGCCCGTCGCCGGTGATGGCGGCGGCCCGCCACGCCCTGGATCTGGGGCAGACCCGGTACACTCCCGCGGCGGGGTTGCCGGCATTGCGTGAGATCATCGCCGCGGATTACCGCGACCGCTTCGGTGCGCAGGTGGATCCGGCCAGGATCGTGGTCACACCGGGGGCCTCCGGTGCCTTGCAACTGGCTCTGGGGGCATTGCTGGACCCTGGCGACGGTGTGTTGTTGTGCGATCCGGGGTACCCCTGTAACCGCCAGTTCGTTCGTATGTTTGGCGGTGTACCGCAGCCCATGCCGTTACAGGCATCGACGGGGTTTCGTCCCAGCGGTGACATACTGCGCTCCGCGTGGGGTGAAACGACCCGCGTCGCCCTTGTGGCCAGCCCGGACAATCCCACCGGTAATCGTATCCCGGCCGGAGAACTGAATGACTGGGCGCGGTGGTGCCGGGAGCGGCAGGGCACTTTGATCGTTGATGAAATTTACCAGGGGCTCTGCTACGGCGCCGAAGCGGAAACCGTATTGGCGCATGGCGACGCCGCCTGGGTCATCAACAGCTTCAGCAAATATTTCGGCATGACCGGCTGGCGGCTGGGATGGCTGGTGGCGCCGGCGGGGGCGGTGCCGGCGGTGGAGCGGCTGGCGCAAAACTGGTTTCTGGCTCCGGGCACGGTGGCACAACATGCGGCGATGGCGGCGTTCAGCGAAGATACTCTGGCTATCGCGGAGCAGCGCCGGCAGTTGCTGGCCCGGCGCCGTACCTTGTTACTGGAGGCGTTGCCGGGAATGGGGCTGCCGGTGGTCGGTGACAGCGAAGGTGCTTTCTATATCTACGTGGATGTCAGCGCCCACACCCGGGACAGCTTCGAACTTTGCCGGCGCTTGCTGGAAGAAGCCGGTGTGGCGGTAACCCCCGGGCTGGATTTTGGTGAGGCTCACCTGCCCGAGCGTTACATTCGTCTCGCCTACACCTGCGACGAGGAGCGCTTGCATCAGGCGCTGGAGCGTCTGGCCCGCTTCCTGGAGAGGCAATGAAGTTTGATCCTCCCATGCAGGCGGTCACCCTGTTGCGCCGCTACAAGCGCTTCCTGGCCGATGTGCGTCGGGCCGATGGCAGCGAGATCACCGTGCATTGCCCCAACACCGGTTCCATGAAGCATTGCGTGTTGCCGGGCCGGGAACAGGCGGCTCTGATCTCCGACAGCGGCAACGACAAGCGCAAGTATCGCCACACACTGGAAGCGGTGCAGGTGGCCCACGGCCATTGGGCCGGGGTCAATACCGGCCGCCCCAATACACTGGTGGCGGAAGCCATCGCGGAAGGGCGGGTGCGGGAGCTGGAACCGGGCGCCGGGGTGTTACGCGAGATCACCTTCGGTGACAGCCGTTTCGACCTGGCCCTGGGTGACCGCGCCGCGCCTCATACTTTCATTGAAGTGAAGAACGTCACTCTGGGGCCTGGCCCCGACGATCCCGACGATGGCGTCATCGCCTTTCCGGATTCAATCACCGAACGCGGCCAGAAGCATTTGCGGACACTGATGTCGGTGGCGGCTTCGGGCAAGCGGGCGGTGCTGTTCTTCTGCGCACAGCATTCCGGCGCGGTGGCGGTGCGCCCGGCGGACGAAATTGACGCCCGCTACGGCGAGCTGTTGCGAGAGGCGGTGGACAAAGGCGTGGAAGTATTGGCCTGGAAAACCGCGATGACCGAGTTCGAGAATCGGCTGGAGACCCCTTTGCCTGTCAGGTTATGACAGCCGCTGAACCTGCTCCGCCATGGTGGTGACCCGGTCCTGCCAATAGCGCGGGCTGTCGAACCAGGGAAAGGCGGGAGGGAAGGCCGGATCGTCCCAGCGTTGGGCCAGCCAGGCGTCATGGCAGATCATGCGGCGAATGCGCAGCGGTTCGATCAGCACGCTCTGATCCCAGGGGAAGGGCAGAAACAGCTCATAGCCACGGGCCACGACCTGCAGTTGATGGCGCTGTTCTTCCTGTTCACCGGAAAGCAGCATCCACAGGTCCTGCATGGCGGGCGCCCGC